>CENJ01172478.1_pt1 | contig 16317 bp, 16 predicted proteins | sample 356161 | NCBI WGS metagenome assembly CENJ01 (sample SAMEA2619531, study PRJEB7988) | marine metagenome | biome: marine biome (ENVO:00000447); feature: surface water layer (ENVO:00002042); material: "saline water (ENVO:00002010), including plankton (ENVO:xxxxxxxx)" | depth 5 m
TTTTGAACGCTTGTACCGAAGAATCGTTAGTGGTCCAATACAAAATGCCAGATTTATAAGGTTTTGGAGTAGATAATTCTTGAATCAAATCAACTGGTGGTGCTGCGCCGCCACAATAATCCTCTACATACATGATTTGAATTGTTTTTTCTGGGTTCTCAACTACTGATTTACGAACTCCACATGCCAATAGGAAAACAACAATATACAGAATTGAGAACTTTTTAAACATAAATATTGCCAAAGTTAACAATTTCTTTTGCTGCCCTTGTAGAAGCACCCGGATTTCCCAAAATCTCATGCAATTTGGCATAATCATTCTCTACAGATTTGCGCTTGTGCGCTGAGTGAATCAACATATCTAGTTCTTTTTTAATCCTTTTCAGCTGAAATTCCTTTTGAATGATTTCAGGTACCGCACTTTTCTGCAAAATCAGATTGACCAATGAAATGAATTTTACTTTAACCAATCTTTTGCCAACTTGATAAAACAATTCACTGGTTTTGTAAACAACTACTTGAGGTGTTTTTAGTAATGCCACCTCTAAACTGGCAGTTCCAGAAGCAACAATTGAAATTTCACTTGCTTTCACCAAAGCGTATGTATTGTTAAAAATTATTGGGACATCCTTATTTATCATTAAGTTTTCGTAAAACGAATTTTCAATGCCAGGCGCACCAGCCAAAATAAACTGATAGGCAGGATATATAGAGGCCAACTGGCTTAATATTCGGCTATGGGCAATTATTTCTTGTTTTCTGCTTCCGGGGAGTAAAGAAATAATGGGTCGGTTAAATGTATTTTTTATTTGGGAAACATTTGTTTTTGACAGTGTATTGTTCCAACTAGAAAGTTCATCTAGAAGTGGATTTCCAACGTATTTGACATCAATATTATATTGTTTATAAAATTCTACCTCAAAAGGAAATATAACCAGCATTTGGTCAATATTTGCCTTGATTTTGAATACTCTCTTTGTGTTCCAAGCCCAAAGTTTTGGAGAAATGTAATAATGTGTTTGAAAATTTTTTTGACGAGCAAATTTTGCAATTTTTAGATTGAACCCAGGGTAATCAATAAAGATAATTTTGTCCGGACGGTACTGAATAATGTCATCTTTACATTTAGCTAAAAACTTATCAATCGTTCGAAGATTTTTTAAAACCTCTGTAAGCCCCATAAATGCCATTTTTTTGTAGTGAACCACCAATTCAGCACCATTTTCGACCATTTTATCTCCTCCCCAGCCCCTAAACTTAGCGCTTGGATCTATTTTTTTGATCTCCTGAATTAAATTGGCACCATGTAAATCCCCCGAAGCCTCTCCTGCGATTAAATAGTATTTCATTATTTACGTACTTAAATAAAAAATTACAAAAATGACGGCATATGAGATGGTGGCCATGAGAACACCTCGAGAAAAGTATATTTTGTTTAAATACATGGAAACCATAAAAGGAACTAAGTTAATAAGTAAGGCAAGTTTTATCAGTGGCAAAAAGTAAAGTGTATTTATGGTCTGCTTTAGGAAGTCCCCGAAATTGACTTCTATTTTTGACTGAATATAAAGGAGAAAAAAGAGCAAAACGGGCGAAAAAATACCTGTTAATAAACCGAAAAGAATTTTTTTCTTCTGTGGGTTCATGTCCACGCCCAATTTTTTAATTTATCTATGGCTTTGTATGCTGTAAGGTCAAATTGAACAGGAACTATCGATATATAATCATTTTTCAATGCCCACTCATCTGTTTGTTCATCATGGTCTAAAAGTGAAAATTGTCCTGTAAGCCAGAAGTATTTCCTTCCGTTAGGGTCTCTTCTTTCATCAAATTCTTCAACCCATTTTGCTTTGGCTTGACGGCAAACTTTGACACCTTTCAAATCTGTTTCTGACACGTTAGGGATGTTCACATTTAATAAGGTGTCATTTGGGAGGCCTTGTTCTAAAACGTTTTTAGCTATTTTTCGAACGAAACTTTTGCAGGGTTCAAAATTTGCTTCAAAACTGTAATCACATAGAGAAAAACCGATTGCATTTAAGCCATCAATCGCACCTTCTACAGCTGCAGACATTGTGCCAGAATACAACACATTAATGGATGCATTTGACCCATGATTAATCCCAGAGACCAAAAGGTCAGGTTTTCTATCTACCACCTTATCTAGGGCAAGTTTCACACAATCAGCTGGAGTACCAGAACATTGATAGGCCAATACATCATCGCCAAAAACGTTTGATTTATGCAAACGCAATGGTCGGGTAATGGTAATTGCATGCCCCATGCCAGACTGTGGGCTATCTGGAGCAATCACAACCAAATCACCCAAAGGTTTCATTGCTTCTACCAGTGCTTTTATACCTGGTGCAGTAATGCCGTCATCGTTGCTTATTAGAATGAGAGGTCTTTCTTTGGACATGGGTCAAACTTAAACATTTCCATTTTGACTTAAAACAAAATCTTCACTATCCTTTTTATTGATTTAACTTTGTCGTCCCAGTGATTAAGTCCCTATATATTGAGAACTACGCACTTATTAAATCATTAAGATTTGAACCTGGCTCCAATTTCAATATCATTACAGGAGAAACTGGTGCTGGTAAATCAATATTACTGGATTGTTTACACTTGGCTTTGGGTCAAAGAGCAGAATTAAAGGCCATTCGATCAGGTTCAAAAAAATGTATTGTCGAACTTGAGGTTGATTTAGAAGAAATGCAACTCAATACGTTTTTTGAAAATAATGATTTGGATTTTGAAAACTCCACAATTATTAGGAGAGAATTACACAACTCAGGTAAAACAAGATCTTTTGTAAATGACACGCCAGTTGCCATTCAGGTTTTAAAAGATCTTGGTACATTGCTTATTGATATTCATTCACAAAATGAACATAGTCTTTTATTAAATCCAATTGAACAATTAGATTTTTTGGATGAGGTAGCCAATAATAAAATGATAAAAGAATCGTATCAAAGCTTATACAAAGATCATAAGAAAATAAAAAATCAATTAGCAGAAAAAGAAGATGCTTTTGAAAAGCTAAAAGAAGAAGAGTCATATTTTCAATTTTTGTTAAAGGAATTAGAAGAATTTAAGCCGCAAATTGCAGATGACGGATTGGAAGATGCCATAAAGCAAATCGCCGAAAAAGAGGATGTACAAAATCAAATAAGTGCTTTTCAAGATGCTATAAATAATGATCATTATGGAGTAGGTACCATACTCAAACCCATTCTCCACGCTTTACAAAAAATGAATGGCTCAGAGGATTTGAATAAAGCCAATGAACGTTTAGCTAGCGTTGTTTATGAGTTAGAAGACTTGCAATATGCTTATCAGGATATTGTTGATCATTTAATGAATCAAAATCAATCTCAAGAAGAGCTGACGGTGCGGTTTGATATGTTTAACCGACTTCTTCAAAAACACCAAGTAAATAACGCCGATGAATTGGTGCTTATCTGGGAGGAAGTAGCTGATAAAGTGCAAAAAACTACCAATAGTGAATCTTTGATTATCGAATTGAAGCAAAGAATGGACAGCTTAGAAAAACAGATGTCTACATTGGCGACAAAGCTTGATGCCAATCGACGAAAAGCTAAACCGATTCTACAACAATACACAGTTGATCAACTTAAAAAATTGGGTATGCCTGATGCAGTTTTGGATATTGAATTGACTAAAACCCCTGATTTTCAGCCTTCTGGACAAAATAAGATACAGTTTTTATTCTCAGCCAATAAAGGTCAAGTTAGACAAAATCTCAAAAAAGTGGCTTCAGGTGGTGAACTCAGCAGATTGATGCTTGTCTTAAAGGCTAAGTTGGCTCAGTATAAGAAACTACCTACGCTGATTTTTGATGAAATTGATACTGGTGTAAGCGGTGAAATAGCCAGTAAAATGGCCAACGTTATGGCAGACTTAGGCAGGGGCCATCAAATAATTTCAATTACCCATTTGCCTCAAGTAGCGAGCAAGGGAGATGAACATTTTTTTGTGTCCAAATCCACAAAAGGTGCTGAAACCTTTTCAACAATTAACAAGCTCACTGAAGAACAAAAAATACACGCATTAGCAGAAATGCTAAGTGGTCATAGCGTAACTCCTGCATCTATAGAGAAAGCCAAAGAATTACTGAAAGAATAGGAGCACTAGTACATTAAATTACAACCTCTTAAGTCGCTATTGTCCGCTCGTCCTATAATTTCAAAACGTCCACTTGGGTACACTTTACCTAAGTCATGGGTCTGTATAAATGAGCAACTATGAATGTTTGCCAAGTCAATGATTCCTATCTTACCTCTGTTGCCAAATTGATTTTCGAATGGATCAGTTATGCTTTTGGTCAGTACTTTCATCCACGGCGCACAGTTGAAAATTCCGTCACCTTTTGAATATGCTTGCGACATAATTTCAGTCATTCCGTATTCAGAGCAAATATTTTTCAGGCCAAAAGATTCTTTTAGTTTCTCATGTAATTCTTCTCTAACTATTTCTTTTCTCCGGCCTTTCATTCCTCCAGTTTCCATCAAAATGATGTGGCTGTTAATCTGTTTGTTGAGGTTCTCTGAAATATCAAGTAGAGCGAAACTTACACCAAAAATCAGGATTTTTTTATGCCCAGAATTTCGATCCAATACATCCATCCATTTATTTTCCTTATGATCATAAAAACCAGAATCCGAATTTTTACTTTGGTTTATCATTTCAGACATCATGTGCACCAAAGAGCTGTGGCCTTGTTCAATATAGTTGGGTAAAAATGCGAGAATCAAAAAATCATCAATTTGGCCAAAAAAATGTTCAAAACAGCCCAAAAAACTGGCCTTATAAAAGTGGACATCTTTTATTAAATGTTTACTCCTAGACATACCCGTTGTGCCACTGCTTAAAAAGGTAATCTCTGGAGTAAATTTACCTGTTTTTATTTCAAAATTTTTGAAGAATTCAACAGGCATTAGAGGAATTTCATTGAGGGATTGTACAAGCCGATCATCTATACCAAGCGCCTCAACAAAAGCTTTATAAATGGGGTTGTGATTTTGTTGATATTGAAATACCTCTAAGGCGAGCGACTCAAATTGTTTTGGCTTAATGTTAAATATTCGATATGGATCTATAGACAACAAACTTTTGCCTTTCAAAGGTAGTAGACATTTATATCTGAGGAAAAGTAAAAAACTGGATAAGCGCCACTATTGGAAAATTTTCAGTCCTCAAGAAAAAATTAGGAACGATATTTGAATTGTAATTTTTATGAAAAATATTGTTTTAGCCATTGTACTCTCAACGCTTGGTTTCCAAAATCTTCACGCGCAGCGTTTTGCTTTTGTTGATACAGACTATTTATTAAATCAGATGCCTGATTATAGATCGGCACAAAAAGAAATCGATCAAATGTCAGAAAATTGGCAAAAAGAAATTGAACAGAAGTACATGGAAATAGAAAAAATGTACAAAACATATCAAGTAGAAAAACCGCTTCTCACAGCCAGTGATAGAAAAAAAAGAGAGGAGCAGATTATCCTCAAAGAACGAGAAACAAAAGATTTTCAAAACAAGATATTTGGCTATGAGGGTGAACTCTTCAAGGAAAAAGAAAAAAGAATAAAACCTATACAAGACAAAGTATATACAGCCATTCAAAAAGTGGCCAAAGACAATGCCTTGGACTTCATCTTCGACAAAAGCGGACAGACAAGCATGCTGTTTACCAACTCTAAATTTGATAAAAGTGATGAAGTCCTAGACGAATTGGGTGTCGTGTCATCCAAGGAAGAGCCAGGCACTAAAGGAAAAACCTCAGATAGTGAATTGCCTCCTGATTTAAGATAGTTTTAACCTAGATATTTTTATTTTTGCTAAGCTTTATGAAAAACCACAAATACATCTTTTCTCTTGTGTTGATTTTGTTTTCAGGACTAACTTTTGGTCAGTCCAAAATCGCCAATATAAATTCAGCAAAATTGTTGGAGCAAATACCAGAGTTAAAAACAATTCAAGAAGAAATGCTGGCGCTTCAAACACAATACCAAGAGAGTTTAAAGCAGATGGAAAGCGAAATGCAAAAAATGCAAATCGCACTGCAGCAAGACAGTTCTTCGCCAAAGTCTGTTTTGGAAATCAAGCAGAAACAATTAGAAGACATGTATGTAAGATATCAAGAATTGCAGCAAAATGCACAAAACGACTTGGTGCAACAAAGACAAAATAAAATGAGCCCAATTATTGAAAAATCCAAAACAGCCATCATTGAAGTGGCCAAAGAAAAAGGCTATGACTATGTGGTGGATACCTCTGAGGGTTCAGGTATTATCTATTCATCTTCTAAAGATGATATAATGGCTGCTGTGAAGGAGAAATTGGCGATTGAATAAGTTAATCATTGGCCAAAAACCCATTGGAATTTTCGATTCTGGCGCTGGTGGTCTAACCATTGCCAGAGCAGTGAAATCTCTTTTTCCTAATCAACCAATTATTTATTTTGGTGATTCACTTCACTTGCCATACGGTGATAAGAGTGAAAAGGTTTTGAGTAAACTAACCTCTGATGTTATGACCTTTTTTGAATCTCAAAATGTGGGTTTGGTATTGGTGGCGTGTAATAGCGCAAGTTCTGTGCTAGAGTTGGTCCAAGATAAGATGTTTTTTACTTTTCCAATCGTTGATGTCATCAGCCCAGTTATTTCACTCTTTAAGCAGAGTAGAAAAACAAACCCTAAGGTTTTATTGGTGGGGACTAGAAAGACGATTCGAAGCAACATTTATCAAAAAAAACTACCCAATGACATTCAACTTCATGCGGTGGAGGCACCTTTGTTAGCACCTTTGGTAGAAGATGGCCTCGCCCAAACAGATATTTCAAATGCCATAGTAAAGCATTATGTGAAGCCACACAGTAAAAATATGTATGATTATTGCATTCTAGGCTGCACGCATTATCCTCTATTGGTTCGGGATTTTGAAAGCGCATTAGGGAAATCTTGTGAAGTATTGGACATACCCAAACTTGTAGCAGCATACCTTAAGCAGCGCTTAGATACAGCGCAGAATGCCAACAAAGAGTACATTACAGATAGATATTACTGCACAGACATTACTGAATTTTTAATCAAACAGTCCCAAGTATTTTTTGGACAAGAGATAAAACTAGAGCTGGTGTCTCTCTAGTACAAAAATCATCGCGCCGAGATATCAACAAAATCTCTGGCCTTTTCACCCGTATAAATTTGTCGGGGTCTGCTAATAGGTTGATTCTGAGATTGCATTTCTTTCCATTGAGCAATCCAACCTGGCAATCTTCCCAAAGCAAACAAAACAGTGAACATATCCAATGGGAAACCAATAGCTCGATAAATAATACCCGAATAAAAATCAATATTGGGAAACAATTTTCTGTCAATAAAATATTGGTCGTTTAATGCAGTTTCCTCCAAATTTTTGGCGATGTCTAAAACAGGATCGTTTATACCCAAGTTTTCTAAAATTTGATCACAGTTCTTTTTGATTATCTTGGCTCTTGGGTCGTAATTCTTATATACTCGGTGTCCAAAACCCATAAGTCTAAATGGGTCATTTTTATCTTTGGCTTTGTTGATGTATTTGTGCACATTGCCTCCATCATCTTTAATGGCTTCTAACATTTCAATAACTTTTTGGTTGGCACCCCCATGTAATGGCCCCCAAAGAGCAACTACACCTGCAGAAATTGAAGCGTATAAATTGGCCTGCGAACTGCCCACCATTCTAACGGTACTGGTAGAGCAATTTTGTTCATGGTCTGCATGAAGGATTAGAAGCTTGTTCAACGTATCTACAACTATGGGATCCATCTGGTAGGGTTCAGATACTTTTTTGAATGTCATATTTAAGAAATTGCTTACATAATCCAAGTTATTGTCTGGATAAATAATCGGGTGTCCAATAGATTTTTTGTAAATCATCGATGCAAGGGTGATCATTTTGGCAAGCAACCGGATTATAGTCAAATTTATTTCATCCTCCGAACGGTTTGGATTTAATGATTGAGGATAGAAGGAAGACAAACTCGATACAAGGGTAGTAATCTGTCCCATTGGGTGTGAACCTGTTGGGTAGGCATTAAAGATTTTTTGAATATCTTCATGAACCAAGGTGTGGTTTCTAATTTGGGTATCAAATTTTTCGAAGGTCTCCTTGCTTGGTAATTCTCCATATATCAAAAGATAGGCCACCTCTAAAAATGAGCATTTTTCAGTTAGGTCTTCAATAGCGTAGCCTCGGTGCCTCAGAATCCCTTGCTCACCATCCAAAAAGGTAATGGCACTGGTGGTGGAACCTGTATTTTTAAAACCGACATCTAAGGTAATAACGCCTGATTGTCCTCTTAATTTACTTACATCAAGGCCAATTTCCCCTTCAGTACCTTTTATATATGGAAGATCAATTTTTTTGCCCTCAATATTTAATGTGGCATTATTGTTTTTTATTTGCGCGTCAGACATAAACGTAAAATCTGGGGGAAATTAACGAATGTTGCCCGAATTAAAATTGAATAGGCATAATTAAAATTTATCAAAATAATAAAAATGGAAATTAATGACATTTTACATGGATTAAACACCAAAGCAGCACTTAAACAAACAGTCTATAGAAACACCTTGGAAATATTCAAAACCTTCAAGGCTAAAGCAAAGGATATTGCACAAATCTTGGCTCCTGAGGCGTTAAAAAATGATGGGGATGTTGAAATAGAATTTATGGATCAGGGAGATTTTGAGTTTTCGTTAAAATTTTCGGGAGACACCCTTGTGTTTCAAATGCATACCAATGTATTTGCTTTTGATGACCAACATCCCGTGAACAAGTTGGCCTATATCCAAGCGGATGAAAAAAGGGCATATTTTGGCATGATTCATATGTATAATTTTTTGAGCGACAGCATCAAATACAATAGGTTGAATGATTTGGGCGCAATTATAGGTCGTTTGTTTATCAATTATGAAAACCACTTTTATGTAGAAGGTGTGCGGCAATTAAATTTTCTGTTTAAAAACCTAACCGAAGATATATTGGAAGAAAACAGTATTGAAAAAATCATTGAACAGAGCATGTTGTATTGTTTGGATTTTGATTTGCAGGTTCCGCCGATAGAGCAGGTTGAACATATGAGCGTGGCCCAAAAACTAAATTTCAATGCAGAACAAGGGAACCCCACCGCAAAAAGTTTGGGTTTTCAATTGAACTCAGAACGCTGATTTTTACCAAAAAACAGCATTTATATCTAAATAATACACTTTTTAGTCGCAAAAGAGGTTTTTTCTTATTTTGAAAATTTCGTGAGACTCCTACAAAACCTAAGTAATCTGGAAATAACATTTTCTGGCAAACTCAACAACATCAAAACCTTCGCATATTCCACGACACACTTTATGTAGAAATCAAAATATTCACACTATTCCAAAAACGCCATGCCTTTGGCCGTGATTCTAAACAATTGACTCCTGCTGGGCTTGTCAACTACCATAGGTTCTCCGCTTAAAGTTTTGGCATTGAGGACTTTTACATACCCGTGCTGTATCAACTCCTTCAGTACGGCCCATAAAAATTTACTGTTTCCTTGGTCTCTGCACTCCTCCTCAATATTTTCAAATGACTCCGGAAAGAGTAAAACATTTAATATAGATTTTTCAACCTTTGCTATTTCCATGATGTATTTGTTCTTCCTTTCCAATCAAAACTACCCCAATTGCCTAAGGCACCAATGCCTAAAACATAAAAAATATAAAAGACTTGGGCAGCAAGTAGATGTGCAAATAAATTTTTGAAAGCAAAAAAACGTAGCGAGGATAAATACCAATACTCTATCAAAGTTTTTACCAATAAAACGCCCAATGCAAGCCATAAATAATGGAGCGTAATAAAAGAACAACCAAAACCAAAAAGAATCAATAGATAATAGAGATAAACCAAGCTCAACAGCAGGGTAATTTTTTTGTTGGAATAAAATCTACTCTTACTCACCCATCTTTTTCTTTGGTGAATGAAAGCCTTAAAATTTTCTGCTCCTTTGGTATACACAATTGCCAATGGCGATTTTAAAAAGCCAATTTTTTCCACGCCCAAAGTCACCATTTTGTGCAACAAAAATTCATCATCTCCACTGGCCAAATGCATATTGTCTTCATACCCATTTACTTCATAGAATGCCGATTTTTTAAACATCAAATTTGCGCCATTGCATAAGTTAGGTGATTGGTTACAAATGGATGCACCACCAATTGATACCAAGCCCTTGAATTCTATATCTATGCAACGTTTAAAAAAATTTGATTCTTTAAAATAGGCTACCGGCCCAGCGATAAAATTGTATGGTTTTTTGCTCAGTTTACTGTTGTAAGCTTTTAAAAGATTAGGCGGAGCCAAGCAATCAGCGTCTATACTAATGATATTCGGGAAGTTGCTTTTTTCAATGGCCAACGTAAGCGCCGCTTTTTTGCCATATTTTTTAATTGAAGCCAAATTGTGGTAACTAAAATTCACCGAATGATTGGCGCGGCCAAAAGTCTTTAAAATATCTTCTGTTTTGTCTTCTGAGGAGTCATTGATGACCACAACTTCAAAATTTTTTTTGGGATATTTCTGCTCGCTTAGCGCGTGCAATAAATCGCCAATATTTTGCGCTTCATTTCTTGCAGCAACAATTATGCTGAATGGATGATGTACGCCCTCAGGGGCATCCAAATGCGTTGGAGTTAGTCTTGTCCAACCTCTTCGAAACCAAGCAAACAAAACACCATAGGCAAGGGTAAATGTACTGAATGCTATGGTCAAAAAGATAAATATCATTTTTTCTTGATAAACAAGTTAGCCAGTAAAAAAATGCCTCCAACCACTGCAGGGACCAAAATATTGAGCGCCCACAAAAAGGAAATGGTAAGCAAAACCGATTCAACATTATCGTAAATAGGCGAAAAGACAACTTCTGCCATGGCGCTCCTTATGCCCAGATCGAATAGGGCTGCAACCGGATTGATGGTTTGAAATAAGTAGAAAACATAAACAAAACGCCAAGGTTCTATTCCTTTGGCAAGACCAAAAACATTTAAGAGCAAAATAAATTGACTAGTGAAAACTAGGTAACGGAATAAGGAAAGCAAAAAGGCCGTTGACAAAGTTGTCGAAGAAATATTTTTTAAATAGGCCAAACGTCTTCTCCACAAAAACTTATTTTTTTTTAAAAAATATAACAATACAAAAAGCAAAATGATGCCGATGTTGGTAATCCATACAGCATCTAAAAACTGTAAATAATGGTGTCGGTAAACAATAAAAATATTTAGTAATCCGATAAGACCAAAAATGACATTCACCAAAAATTTAATGAAACCACCCGCCATATTAATTGGGATAGATTTTATTTGATTTTGCCCCTTTAAGACCATCAACCTGCCACCAAATTCGCCTATTCGGTTGGGCATAAAGGAACCAAAAAAAGAACCAAGGAAAAATGCTTTTATGGCTTTTGTTGTTGTAACTTCTTCAAGTGAAGCTATCAATACTTTCCAACGTGTAGATTCTATATAAATCCCAACAAAAAATAAGGCCAATACAGCATAAAAATTCTGGCTTTGTAAGCAAATATTAATTAGCTTTCGGTCAAGAATTTTAAGAAATGACGATGAATCTTGGAGGTAATATGCAAACAAAAAAATGGAAACAGGGGCCAGAATAAATTGCCCCAATTGTTTATAACTCTTTACATGTTCACGGAAATCAAAGCGTAGTTTTGATTTTATCATAGGTGACAGACAAAAAGGACATTGGGCGATTTGAAAAAATAATCTTGGGCATAGACCCTGGAACAAATATAATGGGCTACGGTGTCATTGGCATCAAAGGAAAGGAAATACAATACATTGCGGGAGATATAATTGATCTGAGAAAGATAAAATCTCAAGGGGAGAAGCTTGCCGAAATTTTAATAAGTTGCCAAGCCATTGTCAGAAAATTTTTACCCGACGAAATGGCGCTAGAGGCCCCTTTTTTTGGAAAAAATATTCAAAGTATGTTAAAACTTGGACGGGCACAAGGTGTCGCGATGGCTTCTGCTATTCAGCATCAAATTCCAATTTTTGAATACGCACCAAGAAAAATAAAACAATCAATAACTGGCAATGGAAACGCAAGTAAAGAACAACTTGAAAATATGGTGATGAGTTTGTTAAAACTGAAAAGTAGACCTAAATTTTTAGATAGTTCTGATGCTTTAGGTGTAGCCATTTGCCATCATTTTCAGTCAAATGTTTTATTGCAGAATACTGGGGCCAAAAGCTGGTCGAGTTTCTTAAAAAATAACCCTAAGCGCTTGATTCCTTAGTAGGGATCTACGTTGACCACAAAGTCACTTGTTTTATATGCCTTATCAGCTTTAATGGTTTGAATACATATTTTAAGCTTCTCTTTGATTTGTTGAAGGAATGAGCTTGAAACTTCCACCTTTATCAGCAAGTCGAGTAAAAATTTATTTCTTACCCTTGCCACTACGGGAGGGCTTGGTCCTAAAACATTTGTACTTATTTTTTTAAGTTCCATACACAAGGCATCAGCAGAATGCTTGCACTTCAAAAAGTCACTATTTCTAACCGTTATTTTTATTAATCGTTTATGTGGCGGATAATGGTGTTTTAGTCGTTCTTCTTTTTCACGCTCAAAAAAAGCTTCATAATTTTCTTCAATAATTAACTTATATATTGGATGATGAGGTTTGTAGGTTTGGATGAAAACTTGGCTACTTTCTCCTTTTCTTCCTGCTCTTCCTGCAACTTGGGTAATCAGTTGATATGTTCGTTCATGTGCTCTAAAGTCTGGGAAATGCAGAAGAGCGTCTCCGTCAACAATGCCAACCAAGCCAACATTTTCGAAATCAAGCCCTTTGCTTATCATTTGTGTTCCTATCAAAATGTCTATGGTACCTTCATCAAATTTTTGGAGAATATTTTCGTATTTCTTTTTGGTACTGGCAGCATTTTGGTCAAGTCTACTGATTTTATAATTGGAGAAAATTTCTGAGGCAATTTCCTCAATTTTCTCTGTACCATAACCAATTTCAGTTAGATCTGTTGATTTGCAAGCTGTACATTTTTGGCTTGCTTGTTCTTTATATCCGCAATAGTGGCAGCGCAATTGATTGTTTTTTTTGTAATAGACTAGGCTCACATCGCATGAAATACATTGTGCAATATGGCCACATGTTTCGCACTCAACCATGGGTACAAAGCCTTTTCTGTTTTGAAACAATAGCACTTTTTGCTTGTTGTCAATACATTGATCTGTAGCATCTATAAGTGTCTGACTAAAAGGGCCATACATTCTTTTTTTCTTTTTCTCTTCCTTTAGATCAATGCATATTATTTTTGGTTTTTTACCTTCAATAAATTTATTTTCTAAGCGAATAAGCCCGTATTTGCCAACTCGCACGTTTTGAAATGTTTCTACGCTAGGTGTGGCACTTCCCAGCAAAATGTTTGCTTTATATTTTGATGCCAAATAAACGGCAGCGTCTCTAGCATGATACCTAGGATTTGGATCAAATTGTTTGAAAGAATTTTCGTGTTCTTCATCTACAATGATCAAACCCAACTTATGAAAGTTGGAAAAAATGGAAGACCTAACACCAACAACAACTTTCTTCTCCCCATTGGCAATTTTATTCCATGATTCTACCCGTTCTTTTTGGTTGTATTTGCTGTGTGTAACCGTTAAAAGGTGGCCAAAGTATTTAGACAATCTCTGGGTTAGGTGTGTGGTTAATGCGATTTCTGGAAGCAAAAATAGTACTTGATTGCCTCTGCCAATTTGGTCTTTAATAAGTTCAATGTACACATGTGTCTTCCCGCTCGCTGTTACACCCCAAAGAAGTGCTGGTTTTTTACTTTCAAAACATTTTTTAATTTCATGATAGGCCAAGTTCTGAGCTGAACTAAGCTGGTTTTGGTCTTTTTCAATTTGGTAGTTGGTTAATCTACTTTGCGTTATCGTGTGCTCTAAAATAAAACCTTTTTTTATAAGTTTTTGGAGAGAGGCAACAGAGCTTTTATTGTTCTTGACGAATTCAGATTTGTCTATTTTGTTTTGCCCTCCTTGAAAGAAACGCAATAGGGTATCAGCTTGTTTAGGCGCTTTTTTCTCCAAACTATCAAAAATTTCCTCCCAATCTTGTTCAATCAATTTGGGATTTTTTTGGATGATTTTTTTCGTTTTTTCTTTATATAGATCTACGATTTCATCTTTGGTAATCACCATTCCTTTGTTGTATAAAGAATAAACTGTTTTGTGCAAAGCGTTGCCCATGATGGGGAATAGTTCTTTGACTGATACCTGATTCTTTTGAAGGAGAATTTCATAGACGATTTGTTCATTTTCAGAGAGCTTGTTTGGAATCTCGCCATCGCTTGGTTCGACTAAAATCAATATTTGTTCGCTTTGAAGTTTAAGTAAAGAAGGAAGTGCAGCTTGCATTACTTCCCCAAGGGTGCAGCTATAATAATTGGCCACCCAAGTCCAAAATTCTGCCGTTTTTTTAGATATGGTCGGAGCATCGTCGAGGATGGAGTGAATGTATTTTACTTGATATTGTCCAGGATTTTGCTCGTGAATTTTCCATACAATGCCTGTATAAAGCTTGCTTTTACCAAAAGGGACCAAAACTCTTTTGCCGTGCGCCAAATTATCAAGCCATTCTCTCTGCACTCGATAAGTAAATAAAGAGGGTATGGGTACAGGAAGGACTACGTTGACAAAGTGGGTCTTTAAACTCAAAACAATGAAGTTAGCAAAGTTTAGAAAATTTTCTTGGGATAATCTAAAAAATGGAATTTACCATGCCAAAGTGGCCATTTCTCAAATGATACCAAAAACATTCCTAATGTAGGCAGATTGTCAAGCTCAAGACTCGTACTGTGATTAAAAAAATCTGTAAGACCAGGATTGTGACCTACAAGCATAACAAAATCATACTGTAGAAATGCAGTTGAAATTTCTTTTTGAATTTGTTCGACATTGGCGAGATAAAGTGAAGAATTTTCTTCTTTTTCTATATCGGTTTGTAAATAATCCAAAAGCGCTATGGCGGTGAGCCTCGTTCTATTTGAGGAACTGAATAAACAGATATCCGGGCATAAATTTCTGCGAAGTAATTTATTGGCCATTACTGAGATATCTCTCATTCCCCTTGGATTGAGACCCCTTTCTGCATCAGTCTCTGTAGGATTTGTCCAACTAGATTTGGCATGACGAACAACCAATAGCTTTTTCACACTTCGTATGTCCAAACTTAGCTAACTTTGAACCAAACATGCAAATTGCATTAGAAGGAGAAGTCTTTGAATGGGTGCAAGAAGCAGCTCAAAAAATGTCAATAGACACCTACGTCGTTGGTGGATTTGTTCGAGATAAGTTGCTTGGACGAGAATCAAAAGATTTAGATTTTGTATGTGTAGGCAAGGGTATAGATCTCGCTAAAGCATTAAAAAAAATGCTGGGAGAAGAGGCACATCTCAGTGTTTTTAAAAACTTTGGAACCGCGCAAATAAGGTATAAAAATTGGGATTTGGAATTCATTGGAGCAAGAAAGGAAAGCTATCAAAGAAACTCTCGAAAACCCTTTGTGGAGGAAGGATCTTTACAAGATGATCAAAATAGAAGGGACTTTACCATTAATGCAATGGCCATAAAACTTGATGGCGCAAACGAAATAATAGATCCATTTGGTGGGGTTAAAGACCTTAAAGAGAGACGTATTCAAACACCATTAGACCCAGAAAAAACCTTTGACGACGACCCTTTGCGCATGATGCGTGCGGTGCGCTTTGCTTCTCAATTGCAATTTTCAATTGATCCAGAAACATTGCTTTCAATTAAAAAGATGTCAGCAAGATTGCATATCATTAGCATGGAAAGAATTGTCGATGAATTAAACAAAATTATTTTATCAAAAAAGCCGAGTGATGGTTTTAAATTGCTCTTTGACACGGGTTTATTGCACCAATTTTTTCCTGAAATAGTTGCATTACAGGGAGTAGAAACAAAAAACGGGAAATCTCATAAAGACAATTTTTATCATACGTTGGAAGTCTTAGATAATGTATCCAAGTTAAGCAATGATTTATGGTTGCGATGGGCTGCAATTTTACATGATATTGCCAAGCCACCCACCAAAAAATTTGACAATAAAGAGGGTTGGACATTTCATGGTCATGAAGACTTGGGCGCTAGAATGGTGAAGAAAATATTCAAAAGATTAAGACTGCCGCTTAATGATTCAATGCGTAAAGT
>CENJ01009823.1_pt1 | contig 16316 bp, 15 predicted proteins | sample 356161 | NCBI WGS metagenome assembly CENJ01 (sample SAMEA2619531, study PRJEB7988) | marine metagenome | biome: marine biome (ENVO:00000447); feature: surface water layer (ENVO:00002042); material: "saline water (ENVO:00002010), including plankton (ENVO:xxxxxxxx)" | depth 5 m
CCTTTGAAAATCTCTGCCGATACCGTTAGGGGAAACGGGAACATATTGGAATATTCACTGGCTGAGGTTTTTGATGTAAGGATGGCATCCTTTTCCATGACTTTTAAGCGCTCTAAGCATACACCAGTTTGGTCTACGACTTTATTTGCTGGCGTGTATGATGGAGTGTAGTTGTAGTCACGATTATAATCTGAAGCGCCCGCTGAAAATGCTGTGAGGCATGCGGTCATTAGCATCGCCGCCATTACAGGCTTGCGAGCATTTAGTGGACTTTTACTCTCTTTTCCAAATTCTTTATGTAACATTTGATATCCCCCTTTGTGAGTTCATTCCTCACGTAAAATCTCTGTTACTCCGAAGCTATTTTTACGATTATGGTTAACCTACTACCAGTTGCTTATAATTGCAAGATATTTTGAGGGTATATTTGCGATAATTTTTGGAAAAACTGTTTTATATCAGACTCGTCTAATTATTTTTGCAACAAATATGTATAATTTGTACTTATTTATGCGTGTGTAAATTAGGCCTAATTTTGGTTCTATTTTAATGAAAAATAGTTTTTTGAAGGGGATGATCTTGACGGGCGCATATACTCAGTGCATATCAGTCATATGAATTATGAAGCACAAAAATATGCAGATGCGAGCCTTTGGCGCGGTACAACTATTCTTTCTATTCGCAAGAATGGAAAAGTTGTGATTGCGGGTGATGGGCAGGTTTCTATGGGCCATACAGTTTTAAAGAATAATGCACGTAAGGTTCGCAGGTTAGGTCGTGATAATAATATTATTGCGGGCTTTGCAGGTTCGACGGCTGATGCTTTTACATTATTTGAACGCCTTGAGGCCAAGTTAGAAGCGCATCCTGGTCAACTTACACGCGCGTGTGTGGAGCTTGCTAAAGATTGGCGTACTGATAAATATCTTAGAAAATTAGAGGCATTAATGGCTGTTGCGGATAAGGAGACGTCTTTGATCCTGACAGGTAATGGTGATGTGGTTGAGCCGCAGGACGGCATTATTGGTATAGGAAGCGGCGGTAACTATGCGCTGGCTGCGGCGCGTGCCTTGATTGATCAAGATATGGAACCACGTGAAATGGCTGAGAAAGCGCTGAAAATAGCGGCCGATATTTGTGTTTATACAAATGATTCTCTGACAGTCGAAGAATTATAATTTTTGAGTTATGGCAAAAGTTTGACAGAATTCTCATGTTCTGTTAAATTTCTGCGACTCGATAAGAGTGGCGGCATAAAAATAATGGAGTGTTAAAATGGCGGAAGAACAGCAGAAGCCTGATGGTGAAAATAAAGCAGATAAAGGTCTGTTTTCTAAAATTAAGAGTGGTCTAAAAAAAGTTGTTGATTCATTTAAGCAAGATAAGAGCAACGCGCAAGAAAGGTCTGAGCCTTCTTTTTCTAATGATTCCGGGGCTGATAAGCCTAACTCAGAGGGGCGCTCTTCGAAGTCGTTATCTATGAAAACGAATAAGCAATATGCGGCTAAATTTGAGAAAGTTACAGGCGTTAGCTTTGACGATGTAGAGTCAGGTTCACTTCGACTCGAGCAAGATGGCAATAAGACAGTACTTCGTTACCGTAAGAAAGGTGAGGAAGCATCACATGGAATGAAGTTCCAAAATGCTGATTTGGCAAATAAAGTTAAAGATAGTCTTGAAGGGCTTCAGCAGCATCGTGCTTCTATTGTTGAAAAATCACATGCGCATAATATTGACGAAGTTGCGTTTGCACGCGCTAAGCAAGATCCTAATTCAGCAATCTCTATGAGAATTGCTTGGAAGAAAATGTTAGAGTCTTATTCTGTTAACAAGTTTAATGCTGGCTTAGAGGATAGTGCAGATTTCAATCATGCGACATTAGCGGCCAATGAAATTATGAATGTTCTTGAGCTTGATTATGCTGATATTAATTCAGTGGCTGTTCATAATGGTGACTTATATGTCGACCTGAAGGATGGCAACATGTTTGTCTTTGGTGAGGAAGATCAAGCGGCACTGAATATTACAGATTATGATAAGTATGCTGATGAAATTGCTCAGGTCATGAACAATAATGTTGTTCGTGCACGTGGTTCTAATGCTGCACCTGAGGCGTACGACCTTCGTGATGAGAAGAGTTCACAAACAGCAAAAGCTGAGGCTGCTCAACCTGAGAAAATTAATGGTCGTTATTTAATTCCTGATCTTAGAGCTGCTTAATCTTAAGCAGCCCTTGATTTAAACGCTAAAACCTTTATATCTGCTAAGATAAAAATATAGAGGTTTTAGTAGGATATGAGCGTCGAAAGAAAATCAGAACATTTAGAGATTCCAGCCTTTAGCCCGCGTGAAACGGTGAGTGAGTTAGATCGCTTTATTATTGGGCAGCAAGAGGCAAAAAAAGCAGTTGCTATTGCATTAAGAAACCGCTGGCGTAGGCAGCAGCTTGAGCCAGAGCTTCAAGAAGAAATTTATCCTAAAAATATTCTTATGATCGGACCTACGGGTGTTGGTAAGACGGAAATTGCACGCCGTCTGGCTAAGCTTGCCCAAGCACCATTTTCAAAAGTTGAAGCCACAAAATTTACTGAGGTGGGTTATGTCGGTAAGGATGTGGAATCTATAATTCGTGATCTCGTTGAGGCGTCTATTCATATGGTGCGTGATAAGATGCGTAAGACAGTGATGGCGCAAGCAGAGATATATGCTGAAGAGCGCGTTCTTGATGCGCTGGTTGGTGAAAGTGCAGGTGAAGGCACACGCGCAAGCTTTAGACAGAAGCTTAGGGATGGCTCTTTGAATGAGCGTGAGATTGAGATTGAAGTAGCTGATAATTCAAACCCTATGGGCGGCATGATGGATATCCCGGGTATGCCTGGTAGCTCTATGGGGATGATTAATATCGGTGATATTCTTGGTAAGGGCTTTGAGCGCACTAAGAAAAAGAAAATGAGCGTCCTTGATAGTTACGATGTTTTAATGACTGAAGAGGCTGATAAGCTTTTGGATGAAGATAAAGTCGTATCACAGGCATTAGAGCTAGCTGAGCAAAACGGTATCGTATTCCTTGATGAAATTGACAAGATTGCAGCGCGTAGTGATGCGCGCGGCGGGGATGTGAGTAGAGAAGGCGTACAGCGTGATCTATTACCTTTGATTGAGGGTACGACTGTGACAACAAAACATGGTCCGGTGAAGACGGATCATATGCTCTTTATTGCATCAGGTGCTTTTCATTATTCTAAGCCATCAGATTTGCTCGCGGAATTGCAAGGTCGTTTACCTATACGAGTTGAACTTAAGGCACTTACTATTGACGACTTTAAACGGATTCTAAAGGAAACAGAGGCGAGTTTAATCAAGCAATATGAGGCGTTAATTGGTACGGAAAAAGTCGAGTTAAGCTTTGATGAAGATGCGATTGATGAAATTGCTAAACTTGCATTCGAAGTGAATGAAAGCGTCGAAAATATTGGGGCGCGTCGTTTGCATACAGTCTTAGAAAAACTGCTGGAAGAGATTAGTTTTACAGCCTCTGATCGTGGTGGTGAGAAGATCGTTATTACAGCGGATTATGTTCGTGAGAATGTTTCTGATCTTATGAAGAGTGCTGATTTGAGCAAATTCATACTTTAATTACCTGGATGGCATTGCTGCGATTTGTGATGTGTCTAGTACCGTTAGATTTAGCGGCAGTATATTTTCACGTACGCCGGCCTGTATGTCCTGTATGGTTTGATTAAGGGCTCTCACGTTAAAGTTATCAATCGTTGTTATCAGGAACGTTGGCTGCGTATCTTTGAGTGATTCGATAACCTGCGGGTTTCTTGTACGGATCACGGGTGTGAGGTTGATAGACTTCTCTTGCTGGCCAATTAGTGGCACTGATTGGGGGAGACATTTCATGAAATACCATGCATTTTCACCCTGGAAATTCGTTGTTGTACTCATAGTGCTGGGGCGTACAATTAAGCCGATAGGATGACGTGTGTGTGTGTCTAGCTGATGCTTAGCATTATGAAATGCTTGTTTTATATCCTTTTGGAAAAAATCTTTGAAAGGAAGTTCGTATGGGGTGCGGCCCAATGTAAAGACAAGTTTTACCTGGTTATAAAAATCTTCAGTAGGATAGTGATAGCCTGATAGTCTTACGAAATCTTTGGCTGATCTAGCGTTTATTGTTTTTTCGTACTGATTTTTTTTAACAGATCTATGCCCGCTTTGAGTATTGAATTTTGATTTTAGGCGCTCATCAAGTGTTGGAACCATTCCATTGAAAAGGTTATCCATGTAGATATATTTTGTAGTTCTGCCGTTTAAAAATTGCTGAAATCTAGATTCTTGTGATGTATTTGGTTTGTCTCCTTGATTAGGGTATGGACAGCCAAAGTCACGGTTATGGGTATGGCCACGCATGCGGGCGTAATGTGCAGTAATTGTTATGCCTCCAAGCCCTTTATGTTCAGGTACATGGTAGAGGCCACAATTACAGCCAGGATTAGCGCATGTTAGAACTCCACCGTGATTCTTTTTTGAGTAAAGGTCTGCATGCATACGCTCGATAACACTGCCGTTATCGGTGTTTAGATAATCTGCGTATTGTATAGTTGGGTTCCCCATATTTTCCCCATAATTTTAGGCGCATACTAATGTGGAATTAAACTTATGTCAAATTGTGTTGTGAGCGTCTTAAGTATACGTAAAAGGCGCCTGATCCACCATCTTTGGGTTTTGCACTGTAATGTTTAAGGACGATGTGGTCGAAGGGGGATTCGTTAAACCAAAAGGGTAGGCTTTTTTTTATGACGCCGTCATGGGGAGCTAGGGGATCTCTGTTTTTTTGTCCTTTACCTGTAATAACAAGAAGCGAGCGTTTATTTTGCGCATGCATTTTAAGGATAAAGTTTTTAAGCGAATAATGCGCTTGTTCTTTTGAAAGGCCATGTAAGTCAATAATGCCTTCTATAGGTAATTGTCCCTTTCTTAAGCGGTCATCCGTTCTTTTGTCTAATTCTTTACTCGTTTTATGTATTTGTTTGTTGCGTGTTGGCTCTTGTTTATGGGGGGGAGGCCTTTGTGCAATTGGCTGTGCTATGATTTTTGTTTTTTCTACCGGGCTAGGCTCTGGTGGGTTTAATGATTTTCTATCCTTTTTAAGCGGTTTTACATCTTGGGTTAACCATGCCCATAATGCTGCATCTTCTGATGTGTCTTTATCGCTCATTTTCTTGCCATCTATCGGGAAACATCTGTTTTTACTTATCAATTTCAAGTATAATATATAGATGGGTTTGCAGGTTTTTCATATAGTTATCTTCTTGTTTTTTACATGCTTTAGCATTTCCAATTCACATGCGGAAGTACGCGTGAAAGTGAGTGAAGAAGAGCGCGTCGTTTTCGCTTTTTTTAAAAAGGCGGGACGCCTACCGGAATTTAATAGATGGGCTAATACTATTGAATACCATTTAGAGGTTGTTACAAAGCAGGATAAGCAAGAACGAAAGATCTTCTATGAGCAGCAAAGGCTAAGGTTACAGTGGGGATTCGGAACATATGATGAAACGAAACAGTTCCTGCCTATTCGAACGCCAGCGACTTTATCTCTTGTGCATGATGGTGAAAAAAAACAGCTTAATTACACGCTTGATAATTATGTAGATCAAGAGTTTATGTTCTTTCCCTATGAGTACACAGACCAAATTATTGGCATTGTTATTCCAGAGTTACATGCTAAGGGGACCATTGAGCTGGATGATCAGCAATTTGAAGAAGTATCCGGTAATTTCGATGGGCAGGATGTATTGCATGCATCCATGCGTATATTGGTTCGACCACTTGAAGCAGAGCTGAAAAAGCCATTTATTGTCGATAACCGTAATGTCTGGCCTTTGGTTGGCGATATTGCGTCGTTCTCTTTTGATAAAAAGGGTAATGATTTGGATTATCAGAAGTTTTTATATTATACCGCGCCGTGGTATTTAACTTCGGATGAGGAGCGTTTAAGGAACTTGCTCGAGGGTGATTGATATATATAGGGCTCTAAATTGAGTAGAGCCCTGTATGTTGATTTTATTGCTAAAACTGATCCTCTTTTAACGTCATGAGCGTATCTGCACCAGCCATAACCATTTTGAATTTTGCGTCTGCTTCCGGGAGAACACGCTGCATATAGAAACGTGCGGTCTCAAGCTTTGCTTCTAAGAATTCATTATCACCAGAATTATCGGATGTTAATTTTTCTTGCGCAGCTTTTACCATTAAACACCACATATAAGCTAAGGCAACGAGAGCAAATTGACGCAAGTAATCACTTGAAGCTGCGCCTGCCTCATCTGGGTTTTTAAGCCCTTTTTGCGCTATGATAGCAGTACTTTGCTGTAATTTGGCAAAGGCTTTGGCGGTTGGGAAAATAAATTCTGAAAGCTCAGGGTTGTTTGAGTTTTCTTCAATGAATTTCTGCACAGGATGGAAGAAACGCCTTAGATTTCGTCCGAAGTTTTGTCCCATTTTACGGCCAACAAGGTCTAGGGCTTGAATGCCATTTGTGCCTTCGTAAATTTGTGCAATACGTGCATCACGAACAAATTGTTCCATGCCCCATTCAGCGATATAACCATGACCGCCAAAGCATTGTAGGCTTTCATTCGCGATTTCAGTCCCCATATCTGTTAGGTATGCTTTTACAATCGGTGTAATGAGTGCGACGAAATCATCGGCCTCTTGTCTGGTGGATTTGTCTTCATGTTTGGTTGCTATATCAAGCTTCATACCTGTCATGTAAGAAAGGGCGCGTCCTGCTTCGACGATTGATTTTCCTTTGAGAAGCATGCGGCGTACGTCTGGGTGTACGATAATCGGATCTGCTGGTTTGTTTGGCGCTTTTGTGCCTGTGAGTGAGCGCATTTGTAGACGATCTTTTGAATATGCAAGTGCGTTTTGGTATGCGACCTCAGCGATGCCAAGCCCCTGCATACCTACGCCTAAACGTGCAGCATTCATCATAACGAACATCGCTTTTAACCCTTTATGTGGCTCGCCCACGAGTTGACCCCATGCATTGTCAAAGTTCATTACACATGTTGAATTTGCGTGTATGCCCATTTTATGCTCAATAGATCCGCAGCGTACGTTATTTCGTTCAGCGATTGATCCGTCTTCATTGATCAAGAATTTCGGTACAACAAAGAGTGATATCCCTTTTACGCCATCTGGTGCATCTGGAAGTTTTGCAAGCACGAGGTGAACGATATTTTCAGTAAGGTCATGTTCACCCGCGGAGATGAAAATCTTGGTCCCTGTAATTTGATAGGCGCCTTCTTCTCCTGCTATAGGCTCAGCTTTGGTTTTAATTAGGCCGAGGTCAGTTCCGCAATGTGGTTCGGTTAAGTTCATGGTCCCTGACCATCTGCCTTCGATGAGTTTAGGCAGGTAGAGCTGTTTTTGCTCATCGGTACCAAAATGGTGTAGCGCTTCGTATGCACCTTGTGATAGCCCAGGATACATGCCAAAGCTCATATTTGCGGAACAGATCATTTCCTGCATGACGGTATTAAGAAGAACAGGCATTCCCATCCCACCATATTCGGGGTCTGCGGATAATCCACACCAGCCGCCTTCTGCAAAAGTGTCATAGGCTTCTTTGAAGCCTTTTGGTGTGCTTACATCGCCATTATCAAATTTACAGCCTTCTTGATCACCGCTTAGATTTATTGGGAAAAGTACTTCTTCACATATCTTACCGCCTTCTTCTAATATTTGGTCAATAAGGTCGGCGCTTGCGTCTTCGTAACCAGGAAGTTCAGAGAGGCTCTCAGCTTTTAGGACATCATGTAGAATGAATTTAATATTGTCGGTTGGCGGTGTATAAACTGGCATTTATCAAAAGCTCCTCTTATTGATATTCATCTATCAATATAGCGCATTTAAGTGACTTTTCTAAGGTCGAAAAACTAATTTTCGTCCATCATGCTTAAAATTTCATCTACAACGCGATCAGTATCCGCATTTTGTATTTGAACTTTTGCTTTTTCGATAGTGGATTGCTCTTTTTTCTTCATGATTTCGGCGAGTTTTTGTATCGTGTCATCACCTAGATTTTCACGTGCTGTACGTGCATTAGCCAGGGCTTGGGCGCGCAGTGCGTCGCCCGTTTTACCCTGGCTATGCTTATTATTGTTATTATTTCCCTCTTTAGAACACCTTTGAAGATCTGAAGTCTTCTTCCGTTTGTCCTTGTTTGGTTTGTTCCAAAACATATTTAGAGAATGCCAGAAAGGGTTTAACAGCAAGTTAACAAAATTAAGAATTATAATTTTGCTGTATTAATTATAAAACTACGAGCTGTAAGGTAGAGTACGAGCGCGTTTAAGCAATGCCATAAATAATGCGTGCCTATGGGTAAATACTCGCAAACGCTCATATCTATTGACCTAAATGTTAAAGATACAGTGAAAGTTACGCAGGTGATTATAAGAATTAATTTTTCTTTTTGCTGCGTTAAATAATGCCATATTGAGAAAAATGTCAGAAGGATGAGTGCAGGTGCGTATTGAAGGCTGCCATTGAGTATCTCACTTGGTAGTTTTGAGATGCCTATGCTCAGTGCAAAAAATACACAGAGTAGAATCACACTCATGCCCCATGTGCCGCGCATGACATATCGCGTATAAAGCACGATAAAGCAGAGTTGGTAAAGCAGGATTGGCACTACATCCGCAATCATTGCCCATCGTTCGGCATAAGTATGAAAGAGGGATGAGCCCACGCCCATTGCGAAAATTAGAAAGATTAAGAGGCCAGAAGCGAATGTTAATTTTGAATTTTTACCGGCGAGCGCAAGTGCAAAAATTGCTGCGATAAAGAACATTCCATTTGATAGGGCATTCAAGGGTTCTGCCCAAAATCCTGGTTCCAATCGTTCACAATAAATGTCGATATATTCATTCATTTGAGGACTATATCACATTATTTTACAACTGTTTATTGATTTGGTTCAGACACTCTGTATTAGAGGTGAAAATACCTCATGTCCTTGAGAATTATGGCCTTTTCGTGCCGGGACAAAGATTTCTTTGTCTTTAATTCCTCAGCGGTTTTCCTGTGCCCAGCATGTGTTCAATCCGGGCGAAGGTGCCTTCTTCATGCAGTAGGTGCATAAATTCTGAGAGTTCGAGTTTAAGAAGGTCATTTTCGCTTAGCTCTTCTGTGTAATCAGCGTTACCACCTGATAGCACGTTTGCGAGACGTTCAGAGACTGTTACATCATAAGGTGTTGCTTTTCCAGATTTCACGAGATCACTTACTGCGAGGTCAAGCGCGGTTTTACCGCCCGTACCTGGCAAGCGAATATTCTCTACTTTTTCAGGCGCCTTATAGTCTTTAGCCATCTCCACGGCGCGTTGCTTTGCATCATAAAGCAGGCGATCACGGTTCATTGTTATACCGTCTGTATGACGGAAGTAGCCAATATCGACGGCTTCTTGTGCACTTTTCGCGACAGTCGCTGTACCGATGATTTCAAACGCTTTACGTACTGCGCCCATTGGGGTGGTATCTGGAGAGAACCAGATATTATCCTTACCGATTTTACCCATGTCTTTGGCAAATTTTGCACGTTCGCGTTCTTGGATGCGCAATATCATTTCTTTGCAGCCACCCCACCCGGGGATAAGGCCTACACCAACCTCTACAAGGCCGGTGTACGTCTCTGCATGAGCCTGTACAGCATCAGAGGCGAGCAGGATTTCACAGCCACCGCCTAGAGCCATTCCAGAAGGTGCACTGATTACTGGGAAGTTTGAGAATTTTAATCCCATAAAGACACGCTGTCCTGTGGCTACAAATTCCTCAACCTGAGGGTACATAGCCAAGTTAATCATAAATATGGCTAAGCCTAAGTTTGCTCCAGCTGAAAAATGGGTGGCTTCGTTATATATCACGAGGCCCTTGTAGTCATCTGATTGCTCGATTGTCTTAGTTACTTTTACGAGCATTTCAAAGATTTGCTCATCAAAGGTATTCATTTTTGATGTATGTTCGAAACATAAGATACCATCACCAATATCCCATACAGATGCGCTTGCATTTTTCATGACAGGTTCAGCGGCAAGCTTTATGTCTCTGAGGAGGAGTACACCGTCAGGACGTACAATTTCATGATATTTTGCATCTGTACCGAAATATTGAATATTTCCGTTTTCAATTTTATAGAATGTGCCATCACCAACTTTGGTAAGAATGTCAGGTACAGGAAGGCCTTCTTCGGCGAGCTTTTCTGCAAACCATTTGGGGCCTAAGGCATCTATCATTTCGAACGGGCCTTTTTTCCAGTTATAGCCTAGTTTCATACCTTCATCGATATCGTGGATAGTGTCGGCAATTTCACCAACGAGCTGCGCAGCGTATGATAAGGTTTGTTTTAGAACTGACCATGCATATTGTCCGCCAATGTCGTCACTTTCTACAACAGCGCGTAGTCCTTTTTTGCCCGCTGATACAGATTTGAGAGCGCCAGCATCCTTTTTGACAGACGTACCGTAATGGCTCTCCTCGAAGTTATCTGCTGTAATTTGTAAGGCTTGCTTTTCTTTTTTTCCTTTGGGTGCATTAGGATTTAAACGATAGAAGCCGCCTTTACCCTTACGGCCAGTATAGCCTGCTTCTATCATACCGTGCACGAAGCCGTAATCTTTGAAAATATCGCGGTAGGCGTCTTTTTCTGGAAGGGTTGAGAGTAAACTTTCAGCGAGTTTTGGCATTAAATCGATACCCACTAGGTCTACTAATCCGAATACCCCTGTTTTTGGAATGCCGACTGGTTTGCTCATGACGGCATCGGCGAATTCGATAGGAACGTTATTTTTAATGGCCTCGTTAATGCCGGCTGTAAGCCAGAAAACACCTAAGCGGTTGGCGATGAATCCGGGCGTATCATTGGTGCGTACAACGCCTTTCCCAAGGTGTATGTCACAGAAATTTTCAATTAATTCTGCTGATTTTTTGTCGGTTTTTTTACCGACAACAAGCTCAAGTAAACGCATATAGCGAGGTGGATTAAAGAAGTGCGTAATCATGAAATCTTTGGCAAAGCTATCAGGTTGGCCTTCAATTAATTTATGTAGTGGAATTGTGGATGTGTTTGATGAGACCACCGAATCTTTTTTACGCGCTTTTTCAATTTTTTCGTATGTAGCGTGTTTAATCTCAAGTTTTTCAAGTACAACCTCGACTATCCAGTCACAATCCGCAATTTTGTCTAAATCATCGTCTATTGTGCCTGTTTCGATTAGTTTTGCATTGGCTTTACGCATGAAAGGTGCAGGCTCTGTTTTTAGCATTTTAGCAACAGCATCTTTAGCTAAATCTTTACCTTCCACTTTAATATCTAAAAGTACGACTGGTAGGCCTGCATTCGCAATTTGAGCCGCAATTCCGCTACCCATTACACCTGAACCAATAACAGCTACTTTTTTGATTTTGTTCATAATTTAAAGCCCCTTTCTTAATCAAATAGCTTTTTTAAGTAACTTGACAATATGAGCTATGAGATTTGAAGTTTTTTGAACGTTCTGATTTTTAAAACCACGTATAGGATAACAGATTTCATGGCTATATACATCTGAAATTAGCTATTTGAATATATGAAGATGAGTTTGAATAGAGGCCGCCCAAAATTAAGGCTGTGTAGTTATGTTTTGAATTCGGCGCTGGATAGCATGTCTTCTGTAATTTCTTCGTCATCTGGGCCTTTGAGGTGCTCGTTTGCACGGATTTTAATTTGCTGGATCGCTGGCTCACTATCATAGGCGAGCTGTTCAATTTTTTTAAAGTATTGTGTCTGGAATTTATTAACTTCCCTGAGTGTTGTCATGGGTTTGAGCATTTTAAGTTGTACGTCTTCCAGAAGAGTAATGAGTGAATCAAATGTTGCGATTTCCTTTAATCTTTTTTTGCTTCTTTTTAAGCTTTTAAGGCGAACTTTTAGCTCTGGTACACGGTATTTTTCTATGAATTCTTTTGTTTGCCTTAGAATTTTGTCTGTATCTTCGTAGGCAAGGTCGAGTTCCCATGATCTGAGGAAGATTTTGTTTTCTCTACCTCTTAATTTTTGTTCTGTTTTCTCAACAAGTAGTGCTGTTAACTCGGCAGCATCGACGATAATCAGCCACTGTTTTTTACGTTCTTTTTTCTTCAGTTTGAATATGGCTTTATTATCTTTAGTATATATTTTTTTTATTTCCTCTGATGCTGTTTGAAAATTCTTTTTTCGAAGCTCTCCTATAAAGTTTTGTAGAACTTTACGAGATGTTTTTTCGTTTAGAAGTACGGCGAGTTCTCTTTCTAAATGAACGAAAATAGGATCTAGGAAAATCACCATATCTTTTATTTTATGCATTATGGCGAGTGTTTCCGTCAGGATTTCTCTACGTTTACAAAAAACAGCAATTTGGCGCGGTAATTTATCGGAAATACGTGCTTTTGGATCACCTGCGCCGAATTCTTTTGTGAGAGATAATTCCTGTGCTTGTAATTGTTTTATATTCATGTTGAGCGTGTGTTCACACAGAGCATAGGAAATGATGGTTTTTTTTAAACCGCGAAGAATGGATTTGGTTTGGCTTTTTAAATGTGCTGCGTCAGCGTGATCTTGCTTCTTCTGTTTGGTTTTTTTTTCGATATCTTTAATGAATGCTGCATTATATTCGAAATAAAGTTCACATAGTTTGTTTATAGACTCAGCTGTTTCTGATGCTGATTCTTTATCTTGTTTGGTGAGCTTTTTGATTGCTTTTATGAAATGGTCATTGATGCTCTCATTTTCATCAATCTTAAGCTCTTTATATATCTTTTGTTTTATTTCTTCAAAACTAGACATGCATACTATTATACTCTTATTATGTGATGTATAGTAGTATACTAAAGATTGATGCCTTGAGGCGAGGTGAAGATTACTGTATGTTACACGTGATTTACCAGACTTGAAAATTGAATGGAATGTTGTTTTTTGTGAGTATTTCTTTTATCTCTTGGAATGTTGATTTGTTGCCTTGAAATAGACTAGAGAGTAATGAGATGATTTGATCATCGCTTAAGTTTCTGGAGGGGTTTTTCTTATCCATGTAGATACAGCAGCCACATAAAAATGCATGAATGTCAGATTTTTTAATCTTTATAAAATGCTCTATATCACTATCAATATGCGTTTTTTTAATAACGTCTCCTAAGGCCCAATCACTTATTATGAGTTTGCCTTTGGGATCGATTTCTACACCGACGTGATATGAATAATTTTTGTCTTGATGCTCGTATAAAAGCTTCATCGCCTTTATATGGCTTCGAGGATAGTCGCAACGCCTTGACCGCCGCCAATGCACATTGTGGCAAGGGCGTATTTGGCACCTTCGCGGTGAAGAAGGCTTGCGGCTTTACCCGTTATTCTTGCGCCTGATGTGCCGAGTGGGTGCCCCATTGCGATTGCGCCGCCATCAAGGTTGACTTTGGAAATGTCTGCATCAAGAGCTTTTAAGACCGAAAGGCCTTGTGCAGCGAAAGCTTCGTTTAGCTCGATTATATCGATATCAGCTATTGTAAGACCTGCACGCTCAAGAGCCTTTTGGGTCGCAGGAACAGGGCCTATGCCCATGACTTCTGCACCGCAGCCCGCTGCCGCAACAGACTTGATTCTTGCTAGTTTTGGAAGCCCGTGCTTGTCGGCGTATTCTTCTGAACATACAAGAACAGCTGCGGAACCATCAGTTAGGGGTGATGACGTTGCTGCTGTTACTGTGCCATCTGAAAGGAAGGCTGGTTTTAAGGTGGATAGTTTTTCGACCGATGAGTCAGGACGAATTGTGCCGTCAGTTTTAACATCGCCAATTGCAACAATTTCAGCGTCAAACTTTCCGCCTTCGGCTGCTGCTGCAGCTTTTTTATGAGAGTTCACGGCGAACTCTTCCTGCGCTTCACGGCTTATGGAATATTCTTTGGCTAGGTTTTCAGCTGTTTCACCCATGCTTATGTAGGCTTGCGGGTATTTTTCAAAGAGTGCTGGGTTTGGCATAGGATTAAAGCCGCCCATAGGGATTCTACTCATACTTTCAACGCCAGCAGCAATAAAGACATCGCCTGCACCCATTTGTATGGAGCCGGCAGCAATGTGAATAGCTGTCATGGATGAGCCGCAAAAACGGTTTACTGTCGCCCCAGCAACGCTGACAGGAAGTTCGGCGTGCTGAACCACTATTTTAGCAAGGTTAAAGCCTTGTTCGGCTTCTGGGAACGCACAGCCCATAATAAGATCTTCGATATCATCAAGATTCACGCCTGTTTCATCAATCAGAGCACGCACGACTGTTGCGGCCATATCATCGGGTCTAACTTTAGCGAGTGCTCCTTTTGTTGCGAAATGCATTGGTGAACGTTTAAAGCCACAGATGACAACTGGTTTTTGCATGAGATCTTCTCCAGATTTTTTTAATGGTTAAGCTTAGTATGGTAAGCGGAAAAACCTAATTCTTTCTTACTTTATAATGATATAGGTTTTAGGTCGAGTGCTTTCCATTTTTTATTAAAAAAAACCTTATCTGTTTCTTCAATTTTGCATTTGACTTGTAAAACAAAATAGGGCAATTCAGGGTTAAATAATAACAGTTCCAGTATTATCTATTAAAGGAGGATATCAGTGTCAGTGGCCGTTGATGTAAGAGGATTTAAACGCGTTTGTCTTGAGTGTGGAACACGCTTTTATGACATGAATAAACGCCCAATTATTTGTCCCAATTGTAAAACAGAATTTTCTGGTGAAATTAAGGTTAAATCTAAGCGTGGCCGTGTTGTTGCTGAAGATGATTCACAGGTAAAAGACGCAGAAACGCAAAAAGATGAAGAGATTGCGGAAGAAGATGAAGATGATACAGAGGTTGTAAGTCTTGATGATCTTGATGACGCTGATGACGCCGATGATGAAGATCTTGACGGAGATCTTGATGATGATTTGGATCCTGATGATGATCTAGGTGATTTGAGTGAGGATTTAGCTGATCTTGATACTGATGAAGATATTGATAATTAGATCATTGAGCTTCTTTATATGTATAAATTAATTTTAGATTTGCCAGCGTGGATGAGTGAGGTCGAAGTTGCACTTATCGGAGAAGCGCTGGCAGATTTGTCTGTGGCGCAGTCGGCGATGCGGGCGGATAATAACCATCAAGCTGATTGGAGTTTGCAATGGTTTTTAGAAGAACGCATCGATGATGCACAGGTACATAGCCGTGTAAGTGTTGCTCTTTATGCTCATGATATACAGTTAGATGACTTTTCTTTCAGATATGAACAAGTTGAACAAGATGTGAACTGGCTTGAGGAATGTTATCGTCAGTTCCCTCCTTTTAGTGTTGGGCCATTTTTTATATATGGTTCACATTTTCAAGAGGGGGTTCCTGAGGGGCAGATGGGCTTGCAAATCGACGCTGCGACTGCTTTTGGTAGTGGGGAGCACGGTACGACTAAAGGCTGTTTGCAAGCTATGCTTGAGTTAAAAGCGGCGGGTCATTGTCCATGGAATATATTGGATATGGGTACAGGTAGCGGCATTTTAGCTATTGCAGCTTGGAAGCTTTGGGAAGCACCAGTACTTGCAGTGGATAATGATGAGGAAGCTGTACGTGTTACGGATAAGCACCGTGATATCAATGGTGTTCCAAGTGGCGCAGGGCAAATGTTGAGTGCGTACGGTGATGGGTTTAAAACCGATATCGTTAAAGATAAAAAGCCGTATGAGTTAGTCATTGCCAATATCTTAGCCAGTGCACTGGTTGAAATGACGGATGAGCTTGTTGATGTTATGGATGAGAAAGGCTTTGTTATTCTTTCTGGTATTTTGAATGAACAAGCACAGAAAGTTATAAAGGTTTATGAAACAGCCGGGCTTAAGCTTTACAAGACATATGTTGTCGGTGATTGGACTAGCTTAGTAATGCAGAAGCCCTAATTCTCTATTTCTTGAAATAGCGTTCTAAAATACGGCCATAGATTTTAGTAAGGTTCTCTAAATCTTCAACGCGTGCATTTTCGTCAATTTGATGAATGCTTGCATTTATGCCGCCGCATTCGATTACGGGACAATAATTAACTATGAAACGTGCATCGGAAGTTCCGCCATTTGTTGTATATTCTGGTGTTTTTCCAGTAACATCCTCTACAGCATTTTTAACAATTTCACTCCACTCACCTGGTTTTGTGATGAAACTTTCTGCATTTCCTGACATTTCGACTTCATAGCTTTCGCCATTATTATCGAGTATTTCCCCTATTTT
>CENJ01124907.1_pt1 | contig 16288 bp, 15 predicted proteins | sample 356161 | NCBI WGS metagenome assembly CENJ01 (sample SAMEA2619531, study PRJEB7988) | marine metagenome | biome: marine biome (ENVO:00000447); feature: surface water layer (ENVO:00002042); material: "saline water (ENVO:00002010), including plankton (ENVO:xxxxxxxx)" | depth 5 m
CATCTTCTTTTCTCCTTAAAATGTGTGTTGCACTTCTTTCCTAGAAGTGCCGTGAAACGGCTTAAGAAGCGGCTGGAGCAGTCACGACCCACAAAAACGGAGGGGGATCACCCGCCTTGCACAAGTCGAAGACGCGGAAAGGCGGGGATACCGTTTTTGTGCGCTTTAGCGGCCCGAAGGGAGGTCTTGACGGATACAGCCAAGATCAAAAAAGACGGCCATGCTGCCTGTAAAAGGCAAGCGTGGCCGGTGTCCAAGAAGCGTCGAAAGACTCCATAGACAGACTATTGCAACGCTCCACATGGGCGGGGATTCCTGCAAATGTCAGTTGCAAAAAGCACATTTGATAAGCAAGCTGGCTAATATCTTGTGCGCTCACGATTAGATGGGAGGAGGGGTCATAGCCCATTTCTTTTATAATGCTCGCGGCAGCTAATATCATCCCGCCTGCGCCCGATGCAGGCTCATTCAGGGTAATAAAGCCTTTTTCCTTGATGGCAGTCTCTGCGCCTTGTAATCCAATCATTGCCATCATTCTCGACACGGGCATTGGTGTAAAAAACTGACCTGTTTTAGCATCAAGTGCATTTAATTCAGCAGCGGCCTGTCCGAGAAAGTCTTGTCCGTCCATCACACCGCGCCAAACCATAGCCATAAGACGGGGATATGCTCTAATCGTGTCTTTATCACGATATGTTTGAACGATATTCATATAACGCTCTTCAAGGTTTTCGGCGCGATCTGGGGATGCTGTCAATTTTGCATAGGCGCAAAAGGCCAGTTCACAAAAATCCCTGAATTTTTCGGATGAAGATTTTGAAGGGTCTAAACGTGATAAGTCTCTAATAAATTCTTGAATGCTCATGGTGAATTCCTAAAAAAGAAAAGCCGCCCGATATTTCGGGCGGCAAATTGGTAGAATTAAGCGGCCTCTTTGAAATCCTCGGCTGTATCGTCCAAGGTTTCATCCTGCTCGACCTGCTTCACATCAGGGTCAATCGCAGGGAAAGCCATAGCTTCTGGAATCCAGAATGTTGCTTTCAATTCGTCTTCACTGGGGCTTTCAAGTGTAAGAACGTGCTGAAAATGTTTGCTCATTGAGGTCACAAGTTCTTTTTTCTTATATCCTGCAACATTGCCGAATTTCTGAAAGCACCCTGCCTCGGTAACAATCTGCTGTAATTGCACCTTGTTACGGCGTTTCAAAAAGGCTTCATCTGGTCGCCAGTAATTCCGCATATCAACACGCAAATCCTGGGCAACCTGATTGAAGATGCTGCCTTCATAAGTATCAAGCTGATCACAGAATAATTGCCCGAATTCCAAGGCATCCAGTGTCACCAAAAGGCTTTCTAAAACATCATCCGATAAGTCTTTGACAGCTTTATAGGCATCTTCTAGGTCATAGTTGAAAAGATAACCCAAATCGCGCCATGTAGCGTCTTCGGAGTCATGGCCGAAATGCGCCAATAAAGCCTTTGCCTGTTCATTGATAATTGCGAGGGCAGGGGAGGTTGTCTCTTCCTGCTCGAAATAGGACAGACAATCATGGTTTTTGAAACGATATAGCTTGTTTGCGACAGCAAGCTGTTTCGCAACCCTTGGGTTTTCAATCAAAGCCGATTGAACCGCGATACTTTTATGCATGGCCATATAACGGCGTAGCGGAGTAGGGTAAGTGGCTTTAGGCTTCACTTTAAGGCTATTTGCTGTACCTTCATCAGCCTTGGTTTTGATAAGCCCTTCATGGACTTCAACAGCACCGCTTGCCGATAACGAAACAATAACGCCTCCTGTCTCACCTTCTTCGGCGCGGCCATACTGCCAAGCACTGAAATAGCTCTCAACAAATTCCACCCAATCGGCTTTCTCACGATAGGATTCTGCTAGTTCTTCCGCCGCTTGCTTTTGCAGTTCAAAGAATTGCTCTGCATCATTGAAATAGGTGTTATCATCCTCGCCTAAAAGGTCGGTTGTATACTCACCTGTGTAAAGCTCACGCTCAAAAATAGCCATAGAGAGGGTAGGAAGATCGCCCAGAATACGGTCTTTAATATCTTCGGCATCCCAATAACCTGATTTAGCCATATTGAGACAGCGTTCCTGCTCCTCAAATGTGCCAACACTCAATGCTTCTGCCTGTGAAAGGGTAATTTCACCTGTCTCAAGACATTCTTTGACTGTCTCACTTAACTGCATGAGAACAAGGCGACGTCTGACTGTATGTGCGCTTAATCCTGTTTGAGCGACAATATCATCAAGTTTTTCACCGTCCTGAACCAGTTTTGTTAGCGCTTGTGCTTCCTCCAATGGTGTAAGGTCTTGCCTATGGATGTTTTCCATTGTGGCAATTCGCAAAGCCGTATCGGCATCGAGGTCGTCTTTAATTTCAACAGTAACCTCGTAATTTTTGGGAAAATCGCCATTTTCAACCAAATGGCTTATAGCCCGAAAACGGCGTTCACCGCAGATAATAGGGTGTAATTTCTTTTTACCTTTGGCTTTTCCGACAATCAAATTTTGAAGCAAACCGTCCGTTTTAATGGATTGAGCCAAGCCCAGAATTGAGTCTTCATCAAAGGCTTTGCGAGGGTTAGCATCCGAAACCTGAATTTTCGTGATTGGTAGTTTTGTGTAAGTCATAGTTTTTTCCTTTCGCTGATTTAGTTAAAAGTGCGTGTTGCACTTCTTTCCTATGAGCCGCGTAGCGGCACGAAAGCGGGGGAGATTTAAACCATGACCCGGACTTGCCGGAGGGGGATCACCCGCCTTGCACAAGGCGAAGCCGCGGAAAGGTGGGGATACCGGCAAGTCCGCCGAAGGTGAGCGTCAGCGAAGGTCTTGTTAAATCGGCCCGAAGGGGGCTAATTAAAACCTATCAAAACCCTTGCCATACATAGATTATTAACTAATTGAATGTAAGATTAATATATGCTATTATCTTACATATTGAGGTGATAAAAATGCTATCTACAGCGCAAAAAATTATGAACAGAATTAAGCGGAAAGGCCGTGGATGGGTCTTTACGCCGCAGGATTTTGTCGATTTAGCATCACGCAGTAATGTGGATGTGATTTTATACCGTCTTGTTCAGGATGGTGATATTCGCCGTATTCAGCGCGGATTATATGATTTTCCAAAGATTGATGCCCGCCTTGGTATCTTATCACCAGATGTAAAAGGGATCGCTCAAGCGGTTGCGCGCCAATCTGGCGATAATATCGCCCAATCCGGTGCGGCCGCAGCCAACCTTTTGGGCCTAAGTACACAAGTTCCAGGCAAGATCGTGTATTCTACAACAGGCAAAAGCAAAAGCATTCCAATGAAAAACCGCTCAATTCGGCTTGTTTCCTCTCATATTCCAGCCGCTTTGCATCATCTGGACGATCCCGTAACCCTGACACTGCAAGCCCTCGATTATCTGGGAAAAAAGCATGTGACCACGACAATGATCAAAAAATGTGCAAGCATTCTGTCCGATACGGATAAAAACAGAATCAGGCACAATCTCCGCTATATTAAAAACGCTTGGCTTTCAGATGTCGCGCGCCAACTATGCAATTAAACCCCAAAAATTCAAATTATTTCTTTCTTAAACCCCAAAAATTCAATAAACTCGGCAAATAAGGATTTTAAATGCCCACTTTTTTTGATGAACTGCCGGAAGTATTTGTCTCCAATACCGAAATTTCGGCATTGGTAAGCGAAGCTGTGAAATCAGGAAAACTGCGAAAACTCGGCTCAAGGCTTTACACAAAGAATCTGGAAGAGGCGCCGGAAAGTATCGTAAGACGAAATTGGTATTTTTTGCTCAAGGATTATTACCCCGATGCTCTGATTGCCGACCGCACCGCCATAGAAAATCAGCCTTCTACGGATGGCTCGGTGTTTATCGTTTCGAAGAAAAAACGAGAAACCGCTCTACCAGGAATTACTTTCAAACCAAGACCAGGAGTAGGGGGCTTGGAAACAGACAAGCCTTTTTTAGGCGGGGTTCATCTATCCTCAACCGGCCGGGCTTATCTTGAAAATATGCGCGTATCCCGCGCGCGCGGGGGCGATACCTCCCGCACCTTGTCCCGAAAAGAAATTGAAGAACGCCTTGACCGCATCTTGCGACAAAGCGGTCATGCCGGAGTGAATGCTATTCGGGATGAAGCCCGCACATTGACTAAAAAGCTGGACGCGGAAAAAGAATTTAAGGAACTGGACGAGCTGATCGGATCACTGCTTGGAACGCGCGACGCAGAAATGAAAAGTGATCTTGGTAAAGCCCGTAAAGGGGGGATGCCCTTTGACCCTGTCAGGCTGGAAAAATTCATCAAATTGTTTGAAGCCTTAAAAGCCTCAGCCCCGATACACCGCCGCGCGCGCGAAACTACTTCACAGGCCAACACCAATTTGTCCTTTTTTGAGGCTTATTTCTCCAACTTCATTGAGGGCACAGAATTTGAAATTAATGAAGCCGTTGATATTGTCTTCAACGGTCGCATCCCGAATGATCGGCCGGAAGACGCCCATGATGTTTTAGGAACATTCAGGATTGTTTCCGATACTACGGAAATGAGCAGATTACCTGGTTCAGCGGAAGAATTATCTCAATTACTAAAAAGCCGTCACGCGGTTTTTATGGAACTCCGTCCTGATAAACATCCCGGTGCATATAAAATCAAAAATAATCAGGCTGGTTCAAGCCTCTTTGTTGCCCCTGAACTGGTAGAAGGCACACTAGAAAAAGGGTTCGAGATATACCAATCACTAAACGTGCCTCTTTACCGGGCTATTTTTATGATGTTCTTGATTAGCGAGATACACCCTTTTACAGATGGTAACGGGCGCGCGGCGCGGATTATGATGAACGCGGAGCTGGTTGCGGCCGATGAAGAAAAAATAATTATTCCAACAGTCTATAGAAGCAATTATCTCTCTTCACTCAAGGCGCTGACCCATAACGGCCTAACAGATCCGCTGATACGAACACTCGACTTTGCTCAAAAATATACAAGAAGCCTTGATTGGCATAATTTTGAAGAAGCGCGACACCAGCTCACCGAAACAAATGCTTTCATGGATCCAAATGAAGCCGATGAAACCGGCGTGAGACTGAAACTTTATCAGGAAAGATAACCGCTGGCATATCAATTTGTATTGCATCCTTCTTATTTTGAAAGACACGTATTTAATCTTGAAGTCTTTTGTAAGCCTGAATTACAAGTTTCTTTGCTTAGCCTCAAAGCATAAAATTAACTTACAGGTTATTTTTTCGACAGATTTATTAATCTATAGGTTAATTTAAAGCCAAAGATTGCTCACAGGCACTGCCCATAGATTTTGGCCAAACGGAACAACATCACGACCACGATACAAGACTATTCCGCATATGAAATCATGACCTGCTAAACGCTGAAGCTCTTCCAGACCTTTAAAATCAGCTTTTGAGACACTATCGCGCTGTTTAACCTCAACCGCAGCTAATTGCCCGTTGGATTTTTCCAAGACAAAATCAACTTCCTTATTATCACTGGTTCTGAAATGGTATAATTCCATCTTCTCATTTTGAAATGTCATAAGCTTGAGAAGTTCGGTTGCAACAAAATTCTCAAGGACATGCCCAAAAAGCTCCGGCCTGTTTTTCTCAAGATCGCTGAGCTCATACTGTATGAGATGGCATAAGAGCAAAGTATCGTTCATATAACCTTTTGGGGATTTGACGAGACGTTTTCCAATATTGCGCGACCAGGGCGCCAGCTCGAAAGTCAGAAACAGCATTTTAAGCAAGGTTTTGTAATTCCGTGATGTCACAGGATTTAAACCGGCATCCCTTGCAATATCAGCATCATTAACCAAACCGCCGGCACGATTGGCCAAAATGCGAAGCAAATTAGGTAGCGTGCTTAATTTTTCAATTTCAGCGAGAGCGCGGACATCTCGTTGTAAAATAGTGGTCAGATAACCATCAAACCAGGTTGTACGCTCAAGTTTTTGTGAACCTGAAATTTCGGGATAGGTCGCTAGGCGCATAACCTCGGCCAGTTTATATTTGGCAGAGTCTGGCTCAAATTCTTTGTTAAAAAGCTTTTCGATAAAATTACCGTCGCCGGCCAAGGCTTCTGACGCGGCCAAGGGATAGAGCGTTAAAACGCTCATACGACCAACCAAAGGATCTGATAATTTCGGCAAGGCCATAATATTGGCTGATCCGGTGAGCAGAAAACGCCCTTTGAGTTTTGGTTGTTCCAGTCTCAATTCATCCACGACAATTTTTAAGGCTCTGAAAATCTCCGGAACAAGCTGAACTTCATCAATGATTAAGGCACCTTTACGCTCTTTCAAATAGCTCTCAGGAGAGTTGGCGGCGGCGGCCATTTGTGTTGTACTGTCAAAAGTCACATATTCGGCTGGGTAATCTTTCTTGGCAATGGATTGTACCAATGTGCTCTTGCCAGCCTGTCGCGGACCATTTAAAAACACGACAGGGCTGACATTTAATGCCTTTAGAAGTCTATGTCGTGTGTGTCTTTTGATATGTGACATTGAATTTTCAAATCCTGTAGTTATAAATCCATCTTTTATAAATTATAAAACAAACTTTTATATTTGCAAAATGGTTTATTATTTCTCAAGTAGCACTCGATCTGGGCGTCTTCAGCGTAACATGACACGGTTTTTATGGCTGAAGGACACGAGAGAAGCCAATATTAGCGTTTATTTTGCTTTCTCCATTGATAAGGCTCTGTAAAAGTCCCTTGCCAAAGGCCTTTCTGCGCTGATTTCGCCGCACGCTCATCAGATTTATAAAACCCATCACTGAAATAGGTATAATCAATCGCATGGCCGGCTTTAACAATCTCACCGGCAATATCGGTACCATCAAGGAAGCATTTCGCTACAATACGGCTCTCTCGCTTGGCGGCTTTCATGATATTGCATGAGACACAGCCAAATTTTCAAAAAATTGGCGCGCCTGCTTACCACACTGATATTCTTGGCCTGCCGCATCTGTGCAATTTTGGTAGTATTCCGGTGCATCAATGCCCCACAGCCTTACTTTTTGGCCACGAATTGTGAAGCTGTCGCCATCCGTAAAATGATCAATGACAACGGAAAGCTGATTTTGTGCCTGCCCATCATGCGCGGCAAAAACCAAGGCCAAGATAACCAGACCGCAAACCGAGAGCAGGGGAATGATTTTATGCATCTTTACTTTCCTCGCTTCGTTTTAAAAGCCCGAAAATCGAGCCTTGTAGGTTCAATTCGCCTTTCTGGGCACGAACGGTCATTTCTCGCAAATATCCGCCGGGGCTTCTGATCGGATTGGACGAATCCTGCATTTTTTGATCAATAATCATGATGCAAATTGTAGCACCAGTCCGGCCCAATGTTGAACAAGCCTCCCACCACGCAGATTTGTGGATGCCCAAAGTGGGAAGAAGCCCATGAGCTGCATCAGTTAGATCCTGCCAGGACAATGGTCGCTCATGCAAAGGTATCCTTTCTTTAAAACGATCGGAACAAGCATTGAGAACCTGTTTCCATGTAATTTTGCTGATAGTTTCAGCTATTTTATTGGATTCAGCTTCTTGCTCTTTAGCGATATCTCCACATGCTGTATGTTTGTTATTGGTCTCAGTAGAACCCGCTACGCCTTCCTGAAGGCTAATACCGGAACGGTTACTGTAATCTAATTTATTAGATGTTTGAAAGTTTGTACATTGTATGTGGGGGAAATCAGTTTCGTCCGTGGCGGAAGTATCACAAGAAAAAGAAGACTTATCCTCAGCTTGAGCAACCCCTTCCAAAGCTTGATACATAGCTTCATATAGCGCTTTATGCTCACCAAGAAGATCATCTAGATCACTTTGGGCATGATAGGTGCGGATAGAAAATGATATTTTCTCATATTCGTAAGTGATATGAAGCAGCATCTCATCGAGCTCATCGTAATGGCCGGCCTCAGCGATCAAAGCCCTTATCCGCGCTCTATAAGCCGAAATTTTACGCTTGGTTTCGTTCCATTTGGCTTTAGCTGCTTGCTTTGCGGCCACCTTTGCCTCCAGAACTGGCATCAAAGAGGCAAGGGGAGATAAATCAACACCAAACGCATACTGAATTTCTCGTGTCTCACGATCTCTCATGCCATAGCGTTTGAAATTACCTGAATCCTGCCAGCTAAGCGCCCCAAGTGCATGAAGAGCTTTCTCACGGTTTCTCACTTGTCTCTCTGAGATGTCCAGATCTTGTGCAGTTGTGGTAACGCTCTGGTAATTGATCGGCTGAGAGCCTTCTTTCCAGTCGGCTTCATCTGTTCGGATCACATAATACTCTAAAAGCTCAACCAATTCGGCAGAAAACCCTGCATCCTTACCGGCCATCTTTACGAGTTTAAGGGCTTTGAAGCGATCAACATCTTCTTCAAGGCCAATATATTCATCCAAATCCTGTAAGCCGGCCCGAAATTTGGGTGAGCTTACCCGTCCGCCAAATGCACTTGGCGAATTAATATCTAATATCTGCATGTTTCATTTAAGCCATTAGAAATCCCTGAAACTAGGCCGCAAAAAAGGGTCGCGAAAAAACACATTTTTCACTTGCGTCCTGATTCGTTCAGCGGTATATTGAGAGTACGAAATAAGAATATATCGCTGATTTATTTAGCTAGACCGCTGCGCCAACAGCGGTTTTTGCTTATCTGGGTTCTAAATTAAGCTTTCTCCTTTCTAATTATTGGTTCAACGGTTAAAATTGCCCTGATATTGACGGCTTGCACCGCCTAGGGCGGGGACATAGCTGCAATCTCCGGATGGAAATTGCGGTGCCAGAAACCCAAAATCATTAACTGATTCTGAATCTCTTATAAAAAATCTATCATACTGTCTCATTATCCACAACGTAACATTCTCATTAGACAAGATAAGACAGGCTGTAATCCTCATTAAGTTCCTCTGTATGCCTTGATAGAAAACAGTTTTACAAATGTAATAAAAGTTGAGACACTTTCGTAACTCTCTTATGCACAGTCTCATGTGGATAAGTAAGACAGTTTTGAACACCCTAGTTTGACTCACAATGCGAATCTGATTTTTGGTAATAAAGATTTTTTTCTTAAAAAATTTCTTTATACTGTGAGAAAGTAATACAAATGTCGCAGAGATGTCTCATGCGACGAGGTGAGAAAATGAGTGCAAATAAAGTATCTGTTTCCAAAGCAGCTAAAATGGTTGGCGTTTCCCGCGCTACTTTCTATCGTCATATTGATGAAAAATCCATATCTACCGAGCAAGACGATAAGGGAAATAAGGTCATAGATGTGGCCGAGCTGGTTCGCGTCTATGGTGATCAACTCAAAACTCTAGAAGACGTTGAGAAGGCCGAGAAAGCCAAAAAGAAAAAAGGTGAGACAAATCAAGACAGTGATAATGTCTCAACAGAATTGGAGTTGATGCGCGAAAAACTCAAAAGTCTTGAGACAGAGCGAGAAAGAGAACGCAAACAGCTCTCAGACCAAATTGGAGATCTCCGCTCTCGCCTTGAAAAAACAGAAGAGCAGCGCATAAAAGCCGAAGAACAAAAAGACCGGCTGACGCTCATGCTCACCGACCAGCGATCTGAAAAAGACAAGATCGAGGAAAAGGAAAAATCACATGAGCAAAAATTCAGCGATCTCGAAACAGTTATTAATGAATTAAAAAGCCAGCAGGAAAAGCTTTTAAATAGTGAAAAGAAAGGGTTCTTCGCACGGTTGTTCGGTTAAAGCGAGATAGCTATCATGTCCAATATGGAAAAACCCGATTTAATTCATTTTCTTACCAAAAAGATGTCTATGACTGACGTTTATCAGCCCGCGGTCATTAAAAAGCTTTTGCTACATGGAGGTAAGAGGACAAAAAAGCAGCTGGCTTCTGTCCTCGCTCAATACGATCATTCTGTCCAAGAGTATTATGAACGCATTGTCATGCGTTGGCCAAAAATTACTCTAACGAAACACGGTATCATTAATTATGAAACACAGGGCCGTATGTTTTCGCTGTGCGCACTTCCTATAGATGAGCCAACCCACGAAGAGGCTGTTCGCATATGCGATCAAAAAATTCAAGAATGGGTTACAAAAAAGAGGCAGAAAGATAAATCTCCTGAAGTCGGGGCATCGATAAGATATGAGATATTAAAATCTGCTCATGGAAAATGCCAATTATGCGGGATATCATCAGAACTCCGTCCTATCGATATAGATCATATTGTCCCACGAGCATTGGCCAATAAAAATGGCAAGGTACAAAAAAACGGCAAATTAATCGATGTTAATGATCGTGAAAACTTACAGGCTCTTTGTTTTTCTTGTAACCGTGCAAAAAGGGATAGCGACCAAACTGATTTTAGACGCACTGCTAAACTTGTCCGAGATCTTATCCCGGATATAATTCGAAACGAAGGCCGGTTCCCACAAGTAGAACAACTGACAGGACAGAGACTGCGCGCAGCGCTCTTCGATAAGCTTATCGAAGAGCACGGTGAATTTATCACCGCCTCAAAAAACGAACAGAAACTTGAAGAACTAGCCGATATGATCGAAGTTATATTTGCCCTCGCTGACCAATATGGTTCAGGCCGCGATGCTATATTAGCTCTTGTTGCTCATAAGCGGCAAGAACGCGGAGGATTTCAAGAGGGTATACTCTATAACGGGGATGCGTGAGTAAAAGGATAACATCGATTGTGGAAAATAATAAGCATGAAAGCAGATACAGTTTCAAACAAGCTAACTTAATGGCTATTAAACAAGACCCAGCTTTTTATCAGTTGCATGTTCTAAATAATATTTTCTCAAAGTATTATAAACCGTCTTGGTTTCTAATTTTTTAGATTGGCTCAAAACGTATTCATTGTCTCTCCAGAAAATATCATATTTCTTTATTACGTCTTTGCGCTCATTTAAATATTCCAAAGCATCATCTTCATAATACCCCATTGTCCAGATTTCATACACCTTGCGCTTATCCGCAAAACGCTGTTCATACTTTTGAGACCCATAAAAAATTGGGACCTGTTTCTCCAACCAATATTTAACCTCTTCTATGGTCACTTTTTTATGAGAAGGGTATCCCTTACATTCTATGCACGTCACTGCGTCTCCTCCAACATGACGTAAATCTATATCGGCCTTTCTAGATGTTTCATGATCTGTAACGATCACGCCAATATCTATAGAGCCGGCATAAAGATCCTTTAAGATATGTCCTGCTAGCATTTCAAACAGTGCCCCCTGCAAATTACCAGAAATACCATCAATCGCAGATAAACGATCAAATAGAAGCTCTATTTTTTCAGGATTACCAATTGCAATTTCTGCTGCTTTATTAAGTGTTTCGAGAAGCTGACTTAAAGCCTGAGCGACATCCCTACCTAATAAGGTATCTGGTGTGACCGTAATAACTCCAGTAGCCCTACATTTCATCAATGCATCTTTTGTAAACCCATTACTGACTAGCATGGGTTGAAAAGAGCCTAATTTTTTTAAATATGAAAGATTAGTAATTTTTTTTAAAAATCCGGACACTTGAGCAAGTGATAGTTCATTGTTCCAAATTACGTCTGCAACAAAAAAACCATTCTGAACTCCCGTAGAACCACGTTTTTTAAGTGCATAAAGATATGATGGGCCTACAATATCAAAATTATGTGTAGAGAATTTTGGCTGTTTCGTTGTGTTTCGAACTTGGACAGTGTCGTTTGAAGTAAAGCACATCCTTATCGCCCAGTTCTTTACCATATCTATAACAATATGCTCTAAAGCTAATCTGCTTCGGAATTCTGCAAAATTAAGTGAACCGAAACGATCATCAAAGACTATGCACTCTCCAATTCCCGCGACATTAAGCTCTTTGATTAACTTTACGGCCATCAGACGCTTTAGTATTTCCTGACTGGCTAAATGTCCTTGTTGAAGAACAGGCGCAGCTGAAATAATATCCCAATCAGTTTTCAGGCAAATGCCGCCGCGTGCTTCAAGCCCTGATATCGCACATGCGTATGCTGGGCTACTTTCAAGTAAAGCTTTAACCAAAGCTTCAAAAAATTTAGGTGAACCAAATTCGCCTTCAACATATAAAAAATTTGTGTTTTTGGGAAAGGGTAGACCATTCAGTGATTTTACTAAAGAATTCCTGCGCCTTACGCGTTGCCTTGCGGCAGAAGGAGAGACTCCTTGTTTTTTATAAATTGCTATTATATCACTTGAAAGCATAGGGCCTTCAGAGCGTATAATATCTTCTACTGATTTGTGTTTATCTACCATATGTCACACTGCGCTATTTATAATATATACTACATTGCGGGGTCTTTTTTTTCAACTCCTTCGAAAGAGGTATTTTTATTATTTAATATCAATATCTTAAAAAAATTTTGAATTTCGAAAATTTCGCTAATGTCACGGTTGATTCATTATAAAATGTATTACCAGCTCTTTTTCAACCTCTTTTTATACACATTAGCTTACTCAAAAATAATTATCATGTGGAAAATGTTCTTAAATTGTTCTATTCTTCTAACATGTCAAAAATCATTACGCCCAATCAGCTTTTGGGAGAAATCGGCGAAACTGCGGCTAAGTCGAAATTTCTCAGTATCGGATTTCAGTTTGATAGTCGCGGACGGCTAGAAGCCGGCATTGACGGCATTGCTGAAGTAATGGATCAAGGTCGGCCCATCGCAAAGATGATAGCTGTACAAGTTAAGGCAACAGAATCTTCTAAATACTCTTCTGAGGATGAGCAGGGTTTTAATTACCTACTTAAAGCAAAGGATTTAGAATACTGGCGCTCGTCAAACTTACCTATAATAATTGTTCTTTATAGAAAATCAGATGAATCATTTTATTGGAAAGAAATTCCAAAAGATCTGAGTAGTGAAGATAGACGACTCTCATTTAACAAAAAAACAGATATTCTTGACGTTAATGCAGTAGATAGACTTGCAGCTCTAACCGTTCCTAAAAAAGGCTTTGGTTACTATGTGCCGCCACTAGGAAATGGAGAAGAGGCATTGGTCAACATACTACCTATTTCAATGCCAAACGAAATATTTGTGGCTTCAACACCCTATTCCCCTAACAAAGCCGCAGCAATTCTATTAGATTCTGATAATGCGCCTAGATTTGATTGGGTTATAAAAAACAACACATTTTGGTCTTTTGCTGACCCTAGAGAGAGTGTCTGCAACCTAATTGTAGATATTGACCAGGTTGAAGCTATAGAAACCGATTATTTAGCTTTACATGAGGATCTCGATGAACAACACAATTTCTCATTTTTATTAAAGAACACCCTTAAACGGCAAGTTTATGATGATTTAATTTGGCATAAAGAAAAGAAGATTTTTTATTTTAAAGCACAAGAAAAAGACACATCTCGAACATTTCATTACGAGTCTTCGAAAAACAAAACTGAAGCTGACGTTGTCAAGGTTATTATGAATAAAGGCAATGAAGAGCTAGTTGATTTTGTTCGCCATCATGCTTTTTCTCCTCGTTTCGAACTTTTGGGAGACCAATGGTATTTAATCATAAACCCAACATATTTTTTTACATACAATGGATTTACGCCTCATTCATATCCTCAAGCTTTGTTATCAGGCAAAAAACGAATGGATAATAGCGCTTCTTTACGTGGGCAAGTAATAATGTGGCATCGTTTTTTAACTCAGTATGAACAAGAAAAAAACGACTTGTTTAATGCCGGCAATGAAGAGGATGTCATATTGAAGTTTGGGGAACCGCCTAAAATTTCATTAGATACTCGTGTACCAGAAGATGTATGGGGAGCAGGAAAAAAAGCAGCTAAAGACAATGATGATCAAGAAAGGATGGCTGTTTAGTGGATTTTGAAAGTAAAATTTTTGACGAACCAGAATTAGAGTTTGGAGACAAGCATCATCACCCAGATCCAAGACTAGGGTTATTTGAAGCAGGGCCATTGCAACCGCCAATGGGGGAAATCATCAATGTCGGTGTGATTGGCAGCGCAAAAACAATCGAAAGCACACAAAAATTTTTAGAAGAAGCGACGAGAGGATTTGAGAGTAGTTCGGAAAAACATCCTAATATGCACCCGGAATTTCCAGGATTAGGAAATATGAGTCCGTTTCGATGCAGATTTGAAATTGATGAAGATACCACAGGGATTCTTTCGAAAAATAAGTTGGATAAAATATGCAAGGAACCAGATCATTTCAAAGCAGTAGAGCTAGCTGTTGATGAAATAGTATCTCAACTTACCACTTTAGAAGAGAGCAGCAAAAAGCCTGATGTGGCTATTATAACCCTCCCCATAAAATTGATTGAACGTGTGTGGGGAGCAAAAATTGATGCCAAAAGCTCCACAGAAAAAGAAGATAGTAGCGGTTCTGATGCCCCTAACTTTAGAGGCATGCTTAAAGCAAAAGCTATGCATGTAAGTTACCCAATTCAAATTGTTTGGGAGGATGTTGTAGATGATAAAGCATCAATTCCCAGAAAAATTAAAGAAAGTAAATCTAGAAAAATTCAGGATAAAGCTGGTAGGAGCTGGAATCTTCTAACAACCCTTTACTACAAAGGTAGCGGGAGAGTTCCATGGCGTAAAATGCCTAAGGAGGGTGAATATACATCTTGCTACATCGGTATTAGTTTTTACCGGGAAGCTTCAGGCCAGCAATTATTTACAAGCGCGGCACAAATGTTTGATGAACGGGGCAGGGGCTTTGTGCTTAAGGGCAATAGAGCGCAGACTGAAAGCAGAGGACGTCATCCCTATATGACTTTCAATGACGCTTATGATCTCACAAATCAAGTTCTAGCAGCATATAAAAACCATCACAAACATTACCCAGCAAGGGTTATATTATTAAAAACCTCTCGTTTTCGTGATGAAGAGGCTGAAGGTATATTAAAAGCATTGGAAGAAGCCGGCACAGAATTACGAGATCTAGTTTGGGTACAAGAGTCGTATTCCGTTAAAGTTCTAAGAGATGGCAATTATCCTGTAATGCGGGGTACATTTATTGATTTAGAGGGTAAGGGTTTACTCTACACTAACGGAAGTATCCCTTATTACGGTACATACCCCGGAATGTATGATCCTAGACCTATTTTATTATGCCCGCATGAAAGCTGTGATAGTCCTGTTGCGCAAATAGCAGAAGAGATTTTTTCTCTGACTAAAATTAATTGGAACTCCACTCAAATAAATCAAAAACTTCCCATACCAATACGTGCGGCTAGAATGGTTGGCGAAGTCTTGAAGTATGTTAAAGAAGGGGAAACGGTTAGCTCTGACTACCGAAAATATATTTAAGGTTTATTTGTCAGTAATTCTGAAACTTTTTGTATGCTATCAAGCCAATCTGATGCAATAGGATCACGCCAAGAAATTAATTCTAAAATTCTGTCGTAGTCTTCTTGTAGGTTTCTAGTGAATATAGGTTCATGGTGAGCAATGCGGTTTCTAAGTTTTCTGATTGCGAATATGTCATTATAGATTTTTTCTCTCAAACTATGAATATTTTGAGAGGAGGGCGCATGTCTGAATACCGATCTAAAATGAGGATTCCAAATTCTGACATCATGTCGTGAAGTAAACATTTTCTCCCAAAATGCAAATTTAAGCTCTGCAACCACTTTGCCCATTGTAGAATTTCTAGTATCGTTCCCAACATTTATTAGGTTTTGTCGCGGGCTATAACTCCTTGATGGGTCTGGTAAACTTAAAATGAAGCTTCTATCCCAAGGCCAATTTGAAGTATATATTATTTCCAGAGGCTCTATGACAGCATTACGAGTTACAATCTCGTAAAGATGAATTGGCGTCATAAAAGCAGAAGATATTTCTAAATTCCATTGATAGAGTTCTAAAGCTTTATTTGGATCATTGTTAGAATGCTGTAAATATGTAGCAAATCTTGGCTCTGAAAGAGTATGTGGTATGTTAGATAGTTGTTCTGTGGTAAATGTCATTAGGTGATTTGAATTTCTAGATAATAATTGACATTTATATCATTCTAATAATATACTGTATATAGAAGTTACGAGATACGTGGGCTTAGGCCTCCACTTGTAGCACACAGAATTTTAAAAAGCTTGCTGTTAAAGGCGAGCTTTTTTTCTTATTACGTTTGCTCACATTTTTTACTAAAGTTAACAAGTCTCCGCGAATATCTGCAGGAAAGTCAAAAATCTGCTTCAAACCCTTAACGCATCCCCTTTTATTTTCATAAGATACATTATCGGACTACTTGTCTAGCTTCCTTTAAAAGCTC
>CENJ01172387.1_pt1 | contig 16276 bp, 18 predicted proteins | sample 356161 | NCBI WGS metagenome assembly CENJ01 (sample SAMEA2619531, study PRJEB7988) | marine metagenome | biome: marine biome (ENVO:00000447); feature: surface water layer (ENVO:00002042); material: "saline water (ENVO:00002010), including plankton (ENVO:xxxxxxxx)" | depth 5 m
CACCGAGCCCGACGACGGCAGCGCGGCGCCGCGAGTCAGCGCGCACGCCCGGCGCGAGGCGCGCATGTCGCCGAGGGCGTTTCAACGGTACCGAGAGGCGGAGGGGCTGATGGCCAAGGCGCGCTGGCGGGACATCCTGGCTGAGCGCGAATTGAACGACATCGCGGCGTCGCCGTCGCGGCGCGTGATACCAATGTCGCCCAAACGGACCGCCGCGAGCGCGGCCAAGGCCCGGTGGCGGCGTCTGCTCGCGGAGCGCGAAATCGACGACGATGCATCGTCGCCGTCGCGGCGCGTTATCCCTATGTCGCCGAAAAAGACTCGGGGCGTAAAGCGCAAACACTAAGTTCCACTACTAACCATCGAGCATGCCGCCAAAACGACACATGCGTGGGTTTGATCTGGCGGTCGAGGCCGCAAAGAGCTCGAACGTCATCAATTCGCAACACGGATGTGTTATCCTAGGCCCGCGTGACGCTATTCTGGCCAGCGCCAGCAATCGAAAAGTGCGCTGCCGCGCACCCGGGCTTTTCACGGAGCACGCGGAGGAGGCGGCGATTCGCATGGTGAGGGCGAAGGATGTGCCGCTGATCAAGTGCATGTACGTGACGCGCGTGAACGGCAATCGCTCTAGCATGCCCTGTTGGCGATGTCGATTGCGCATCGAGCAGTTGAAGGGCTCGTTCCCTATCTACTACACGTGATGTGCGCGCCCGGTCACTCCGTGCCGGCCCCCAAGAGCTCTTGGGTCAGCCCCCCAAAAAATGACGGAATCGAGTCGCCAAAGAAGTAAACGCGCGACCCATTGATCATCGCCTTCCAGTACTCGATGCGCATGACCTCGGGCGTCAGGTATACCTTGTTAGCCGCGGCTTGCTGCTCCTTAGAGTACCGTTCGGCGTCGGCGCCAGCGCGCGTCGCGTTCGCCTCGGACGCCGCGGCAAGCCACTTTGAGTAAGCCGCCGCGTCGGCCGCGCTCTTGTGCTTCTTAAACTCCATGGCGTTTGAGATGTCGGCGCGCGCGTCTTCGCCTTGTTTTTGCACCAAAGCCTTTTCCTGCTCGATAGCAGCGAGCGAGGCCTCTTTTTCTTTTTCAATGATCTCCTTGCGCTTTTGCGTCTCCGCCTCAGCAATCGTCTTGTTCCGGCGCTTCAGTTCGGTCTCGAGCATGGCGTGCTCGCGCTCGGCTTTTTCGTACTCGTTTTTGAGGTCGGCTTGAAGCTTTGGTTTTTTGACGCGAACCTCGTGGATTTCGACGCATTTTGGGGCCTTTTCCTTCAAACCCGTGGTCACAAACGGCTCAATCTCATGGAAGCGCTCCTGGTTTATCTCTTTGACCGTGTGCGTTGAGCAAAAGGCGTTGACCAACTTCTCGACGCGGCGGTAAATGACCTCCTGATCCCAATCCATGTTCGGGTAATTGTAGGTGACGTTGTACACGCCGCACGCGTGGAGCTGGTTTACCACACAAAGCTCGTCAAAGAAGATCATTGTGCCGCCTTTTGTGCCGCACGGGATGTTCTTCACGCAGTCTGTATCGGGAATGACCTTGACCTTGCGATACGACCCGACAATTGGCAGCACAAAATTCAGACCAGGTCCGTTCACGTGCTTGCTCAGCCGGCCTACAAACCACTCGACTGACACTTCCCCCGAGGTGTTCACGTAGAAGGGGATGGTCGAGAACAGGAGCGCCACCCCCACGCCCAGCTTCAGCACAACATCGATTGTCATGGTGTCGTGCTTGTGAAGCGGGCTGGGGGGGAAAAGTCGAATCGGTACCACCCCTAACCATTAATCTTTTTGTGCAAACTGCGTCTGGCCGCGGCGGAAAAGACTTGCTGAATGTCGCTTGCGCGCGCAATCGACACCAGCGGCTCGCGCACAACAACGTGGAAAAGTGTCTTTGGGAAGCCCAGCAGCCGCCACATGAGCATCAAAAGGCGCACCCACGATCGCCACGAAAGCACGCTCTCGCTACTGTATGGATTTACCATGCGTGACGCTTGCCACGCCGTCTCTGTCAGCTCCCAAACAACAGTTCGAACGCCTAACACAACACCCTTGATCATCGCGCGTAGAAATATAATCGAGTCGTTTGGATACCGGGCAATCCGCGCTCGAATCTCGGCCTTGAGTTGGGCGTTTGTCTTCCGCAGGAGAGTCTTGCGATACGAGAAAGCCGAACGCCGCTTTTCGATAAACAGCTGCACGGGCGGGTCCAGCATCTGTGCGATTTTCTCCAAGTCCTCGCGATTCAGCAACTCTACACCAGCCTTCAAAGTCTCCCGACCGTTGCGCGTATCCGCTCCCAAAGCGCGGTATACGTCATTCAGTCGAGAATTACGCCAATGAGCAAGTACCGCATCACCCCCCTTTAGACTCAAAATCCCGTAATACGTAGCAAGCTGCATTTGACGGTCTGAGACCATCGCCTTCATGCCAAAGTGCGTCCTTAAACAACAATCGATTTTTGGAGCAAGCATCACACCGCGCTCACAGTAAGCTCTGGTTTCCAGCTTCTGGGCGGCCCTTTGCCCGGCGCCTCAAGAACTCTCTGATTGTCGCGTACTATTTCATGAATTTTGCACGCGGCGTCTGTGTTATTTTTGCGATCTGCTATGTACTTCCAGTCGGCATGAAAGCCGTACGCGTCTGTTTTCATGCTCTCGGTTGAAAACTGTTCGGCCACATCAACGGGGCACTTGTTGCAAGCGCCGTCCTTGCACTTTTCGCCAAAGAAAATGTCCTCGTTGGTAGTGACAGGCCCGGATTTTTCACTCATATCGCGCATCTTCTGCGAATTCCGGATCGAGAAGCCACCATTCCCTACTCGACCGGCCTTCTCGGCAAGTTTTTGCATGCTTGGATGCCACGGCGCCCCGCAGTAGTCCCAGTGCGTGAATTCGTCGATTGTGTGCCCACGACCGCAAATTCCAGCATCCGTTTGGAACAGCAACGTGTGCTCGTGAGTGCCGACAGCGTCCCAGAAATTTTTACTTGTCAATAGCTTGTTGTACGCGGGGAAGTTCAGGTTTGGTGCGTTGAGCTGGGCAAGGTGGGTGACGCATGAGTTCTTCTTGGCAATCTGGTGCGCAAAGTCCGCGTTTTTTGTTCCATGAACAATTGTGACCGGCACTTGCGGATTTTGCTCGCACATGTTTTGGACAACATCGTTGAGGGCGGCATGCTTGCGGGGTTCAACAATGACAGCACGAACGTTTGCAGACATCTTTACCACTGCAAAGGAAATTCATTTTACTGCACTTGATCCAAAAGCGCGTCAAAAATCGCTTGACAAGATTGCATTGACTCCGCTTTCGTGACATCCGATCAAGGCAGCGCGAACACCACCACGTGGCCGAGCAGGCGTGACAAATCTTTGCCTCGCAGGCTATGCACTGCAGTTCGCATCGCTTGAGCTCGCCGCAAATCCCACATTTGTCAAAACTCAAACCCCACGACGATGAATTTAAGAATTGTACAAAGAGGGGAGTCTCAGAAAACGCCGACATTGTATCGGCTCTCCTCGTGCAAGCCAAAAGAGCCGGCGTCGCGGCCTGAAATTGTGCTGCAATGCGACGCTTGTCTTCGACCCAAGGTGTGCAAGGAAGACGATGTTTCAAGAAGGGCCGTTGCTAATGGCTACGAGGTTGCGCGCTTTGTATGCTCCGAGTGCCGGATTGAGATTGATGAGGCGAAATATATGTGATGAAGCCAAGAGAAATGCGACTGCGATCCGGATCAGTCAGCAGCAACCCCTGGTATGGGCCAGAGTCCGCCACGCAGATGGTGGAGTCCAACCTGTACAAGAACCGATTTGAAGAGCTGCCGGCCGAGCTCTTGAAAAAAATTGTGGGCGACTCCGGACTCCCACCCAAATTCAAGCTTGTGCGCTTTGGTGTCCATGACGACGGCAACTGCTGGTACGACACCATGGCGGCGATTCACAATTACAAGGGCGTGTTTGAGTCCATGTCTGTTGCCGAGCAGATTTCTCTCGGGCGCGAATTTCGCGCGCACGTCCTCAAGCACATGGTCGATCAGGGACCTCACGCTTGGGCTCAGTTCTGGGAAGCGCGAGGGGTCTCCCAAGACTACATTCCGTCTATCCATGAAATGGAAGGAAAGATGGCAAATCACCGCACTTGGGCCGAGCTGTTCGCAATTGTGTATACGTTTGCAAACACAAACACAAATGTCATTTTCTTTGACATGGAAAGCGGCGGCAAACCCTACTGCGGGGTGACTGCACCCCAAAAATGCAAGTCGTGTCTGAAGAATTGGAGCGATTTGCCGGATGGTGAGGGTGCCCTCGGGCTGGTCGCGTGGGTGAACCGGTCTCACTTCGAGCCAATCATGTTGTTCCTCGACAATGTTAGCGACGCCGATTATGAGAAAATGTGTGCCGAGCTTGGGCGCCGCAACGTTTATCGACGCGGGCGCGACGTATTCATTTCGAAGCTCAAAGGAAGGCTGGCCGAACAAATCTTGCAAATGTATGAAACCAAAGCGTGCGCAAACGTCTCGCTAGCATCGATTGCGAGGACCAACAGCGCGATTGTTGCTGGGGTACTGCGCAGAGGAATGGCCAGCGCGCTTGAGCAGTCACGTATGCCGGTCATTTCTCGACCAAAAAAAACCAGGATAGTGTCGCTTTAGGGACCGCACTGTCAGAGCGCAAACATTTTCGCAAAGATAGGGGCGCAGGGTTTACCAACCTCGTAGTCTCGCCAACTCGGGGGATCATCGTCGGCGTTGAACCCAAGCGCGTTGTCGTAAAGCGTGAAGATTTCCTCGCCCTCAAAAATATCCCGGCACGCAATGAAGGAGGGATAAGTGACAAAAGCGTCCCGTCTAGCGGCAGGCTTTTTATCGTCCGGGACCACAAGACGGTCTTGCAGCTCAAGTGCAACATCCGGGCTTTCAAAGAAGCAGTTCGCGGTCGCATTTGGCGGAACTTCGTTTACAAATTGCATTAGGTTTGTGCCGTTCGGAACTACAAACTGACCATCGCCAAACTTCAACACATACCGCATGTCTTCGCGATCGTCGCGAACTAAGCGCTTGATCTTTCCGGAGTAGACCCCAAGGACTGTACCCTGGGCTATGTTGGCCGCTGCGAACAGTCCTCTGCCAGCAACGCGCGAGGTCGCCACGCAAACCGGGGCAAAAGTGAACTTGAGCTCGTCGCCCACCGGACAGTGTACGTCGTCCACACTTTGACGGCGATAGGCTCGCGCCTGCGCGCGCGCCTCAAAGTAGGCCGATCGGCGTTTCTCTGCGTTCGCGCTCTTCTTTGCCATGGTCGACGCGGGCAAACCTTTTGACCTTGGCCAATCCCGCTTTCGCCCGCGTGGGGCAGGGGGCGGCGGGACAGGCTCGAGAGGCTCCAGTCCCAGGACAATGTCTTCGGCTTCTCGCAACGAGTATAGGTTTTCCGCCATTTTTGCCCGCGACCTCAACACTTTTCACAGGCTTACATAATTTATGAGAATTCAAACGTCATGCGTGGATCAATTTTGAAGAACGAATTCGGCAATGGCGCTGTTACTTTTGAACTCGTAATTTACAAGGGCCGCCACCGCCAACGGAAGAAGCCACAAGCTTGAGTTGCTATCCGTGGTATGAAACGGTATGTCTATGACGGGGTCAAAATTGGGAAACGAAACAGCTTCGAGATCAAGCGGCAACTCAGCCTTCACCCACGCACTAGTGAAATTGGGGTCGCTTTGGTTGGCGTGAATCAGCGCGTTGATGCGCCTTCCCCCGGGAACACCAAACACATCGTTTGCACGCGTTTCAAGCGGCACGTAGATTACGCTCGTTTTTTTGGCGACCAGTTCTTGTAAGACAGCTACAAAGCTGGTTAAGGTAAACATGGCGCATTTGGTGTGATCGACGCCCGCGGTTGGTTCTCCAGCAAACCCAAACAGCGAAACTACCGTCCAATCATTTCCAAACGCAGCGTATAACTTTGTCGTTTGGTCCGCATTTGAAGGGTCCAAATCGGTCGAGGTAGGGTAATCAGCTAAAAACGCGCTGATCATGTCGAAATCGTACGGAGAGTTTTGGTTTACGAGCAAAGCAATCTCCGTGCACCCTTCCCGGATCGCAGCGGCAGGATTCAAGTTTGCAAGCCCGGCGCCGTCCCCAAATCTGAACTGCGTTCGATTGTTTGCGTTTTCGATTGCGCCAAAAGTCAAAGCCAACGGATCGCCGGATATGAGTGCCGCGTCCCGGATTGACGATGAGTCAATCGAATACAGCGTCTCCCCCGTTTCTGACAAGTACTGAAACATATAATCCAGATACGCTAGCGATCCAGGGCCCACTTGGAAGGCGGAATCACAATCTGTGGTGCACGTCAAGCGACCGGGCGTCGTCCATGGGTGACCAACGGTAACGGACGAAATTTCGACTGGAGTTGCGCCATCGTCCGGGTTTAGACTTAGCAGATTTGCCCACGCGGTTGCGCAGAGAACGGAATGGTACTTCTCGCTTATCTTGGTGCAATCGGTGACGCCGCCGAGTGCCAACATATTCTGCAAGAATGCGCGCTTCTTTTGAATCGAGTCGCCTCCTGTGCGATTGTAATCAAAGTTGTTGTACATGTTGATAAATAGCTCGGGGCCGGAGAAGGCGATAGCATCTGCCTGCAGATTATCCACGCTGATCGATGGCAGGGCCTTGGAGAAATCCATCGGGCTGTTCAATATCAAAGCCAATGACCACGAACCACCGCTCACCCCTGTAAACATACTGATGCCGTCGAGCGTGCCCTCGCGTTGATTGAGTTCGGCAAGGAAGGCCGTTGTGAACAGGGCTGCGCGAATACCACCGCCAGATGCACAGACTGCGCGCTTTTGTTTCGGGCTTTTCTTTGAAAGCAACACCGATAGCAAAACGCTAAGAACAATGGCCACAACCACTAGGAATATTACCCACAGAATCGAATGGATTTTTTGCATGCTCTAAGTCTATTCGCGTCTTTTTTTTGGTCTCTGGGTCCAGACGACGCATGTTGATTGTTGACCTCTTCTGTGGAGTCGGCGGCGTGTCGACGGGGGCTAAAATGGCGCGCGGCCGCGTTGCCCTCGCTGTGGATGTGGACTCGCTCGCGGCGCGTGGATACGTGTCTCTGGTTGGCGGCGGCGCGTTCCAACAGGCCGAGCTCGGCGGCGACCTGGAAGAGGCCGCCGAGATGGCGCGAGCAGCGGTCCGCCGCGCGGGCGTCGACCCCGCCTCCGGCGAATTTCACGTCCACGCGTCTCCGCCATGCAAGATGCTCTCGTCGTCCGCCACGCTTCGCCGCAAAGCGGGGCTCACGCATGCGCCGGAGAATCTGAAGCTGACGGCGTGGTCGCTCGATCTCATCCAATTGCTCCGGCCGCGGACGTGGTCTATTGAGCAAGTTCCAGCGCCAATGCTCAGGCAGTTCTACAACGCGCGCAGCGTACCGCATGCGCTTGTCGATGCCTCTGAGTATGGCGTCGCGCAAGCGAGGAAGCGCGTGATCGCCGCGCCCGTCGAGGTGCTCGAACGGCTTGCGACGCTCAAGAGAAGCCTGGTCACACCACGGGCAGCGCTCGCGCGTTTCGGAGTTGTCCCGCGCGGCTCTCAAATCGCGCTAGGTACGGACAACACGCCAACGCGCGACGGACGGCACCGTCCAATTGCGGCAGGCGAGTACGCGCGCTCTCTTGACGTCCCGTCCTACACCGTGACGGGCAAGAGCTTGAAATGGGTGAACATCAATGACGGGGTGGCGCAGTTCAGCGGGTGCCTGGACAGCGCGTCGCTAGCGGCGCTGCAAGGCTTTCCGAGGCGGTACATGCACCTGAGGCGCGTGATTGGGGAAACGTCCGCGCGAAAAATGGTTGCCGATTCCGTGCCGCCGCCGGTTGCGGCTGCAATCATTGCCGCTGCTGGTTTTGTCAGTCAAAAATCATAAACACGTTTACCGGGAAGCCATGCAGTCTGGCCTAATAGTTCTTATCTTGTGTGTGATTCTCGCCGCTGTTCTTGTGATGGTGCAGCAGCCTCGGACCACGCCCCCCGAGCACGCGCACGGGGCGCACGTGCTCGTTCTGGTGGTCGCGAACACAGCAAGCGCCGCCGTTGAGTCTGTTGTTGGGTTTTGCGAGGCGTGCAAGGTGCCCGATCGCATTTCGTTTGGCGTCCGTGTGCTGGACGCGCCCCTATCCGATGTCGCGACGCGTGCCAGAAGGAAAATGCTCGAAAACCTTCGCGTCACGCCCGCTCACGCGGCGTCCATAGAGATATCTCCCGCACACCAATGCCAGTGGGTTGACCCTCACGACTTTGTTGTGCTTCACCGAAATCGAGACACCGACTCTGCGCCGCGCAAGCCGACTGTCGGGTGGGACTCGGCCGTCGTAGATGCCTTGCGTGCGCTTGGAGACCGCGCGGCTGTTGGTGCTTCGCCGCTCGGTGAGCCGGCGTTTCCAAAGCTAGCACTGCAGAATGACAAACCCACGATCAGGTGGGAAGCGTTTTCGCGGAGGCCAAGCATGCCGCTGCCCGCGATCTGCATATCGACGCTTGGGTTTGTGGCTACCAGGAGAAAGGACGCCGACCAACTGTTCCTGACGGCGCTCGAGACTGACCCGCTGCGCAAACAAGATGTCGACATTTCCGGTGCGCTCATCCAAGCCGGGATACGGCTCCACGTGTCGGGCGCCCTCGCTTGCTTGTGCGACAGTTACGACTGCGATTTGCCCAACGGCAGCCAGTATGCTAATCGGTTGCGGCGCAAACGGACCTCGTTTGTGGGACTCTCGGAAATCGCATCCTCTCTGGAAGCCCGCTTCAAACTTGGACCGCGCGATTCGCAAATCGAGCATGTCGACAATCTTTTGGCTTCGTTCACTGCAGAAAGATTGGAATAGTCGAGCCATGGTAACGGGTCATTTGAATGAGCGAAGCCAGTGACACATCCAGCTTGGAAAAACCGGAAATCAGATGCGGTGACTGCTTTGGGGAGTTTGAGGCGCTCAAGGAGGTCGGTCGCGGCCAGTTTGCTACCGTTTGGACTTGTGTGAAAAAGGGAACAAATGTGCAAGCCGCAGTGAAGGCTTTTACGACAAGTGCCGGTTACAGGGGCGTTTTCGAGCGAGAGCTTGTTGCGCTGAAGCACGTGGCGGGGCACCCAAACATTGCGCAACTGCTCGGTCACGGGGAACACACCGATTTGCAATGCTCGTACCTCATCACGCCGAAGATGAGCTGCGATCTTTTTACAGTGCTTCGCGTCAAGGGCGCTATGCCGGTTGCGAGTTCGCTGAGGGTGATTGCGCAAGTGACAGCGGCGCTTCGGCATTGCCATCATCGCGGATTCGCGCACGCGGATCTGAAACCGGAGAACGTGCTGTGCAATCACGGCGGCAAAATCATCTTGACCGACTTCGGAGGGGCTGTGAAGCTTCAAAATTATCACCCGGAACAACCCGAGCGCGGCGAGGGCGCATCGGCCAGCGCACGCGAGCCCGACCCTTTGAGCTTGTCAGCCTCGGCCAATTCGAACCCGCCCCCAGACGACGACGCCGAAAGCCACACATCGTACAATTCAGGCGAGCTCCATGTCACCGATGACTATCGTGCACCCGAAGTAATCCTTGAACAAAAATATACGGCGGCGTCGGACATGTGGAGCCTTGGCTGTTTGCTCTTTGAGATATCAACCGGCTTGACGCTTTTCCCGGTCGAGGATCAAGAGGAGAGCGAGGCCGACTCCGAGGACGACACCGGGGCGCCTGCGCCCGCCCCGCCCCCCGAGCTTGCATCGCTAATGATTTCGCGCGATTCTGTTCCCGAAGCGCCGGCTCCGCCGCCCGAACACAGGGAGCTCGCGCCACCCGAGGCCGAGGCCCCCCCTCGCCCGGGTGTCGAGCGATTGATCAATGCTCTGCCACTGAGCGGGTCTGAGAGCGACGACGACAGCGACTATTCGTTGTCAGATGCCCTTGAGGAATTGACAGAACACCAAGCCATGCTCTCGCAACTGGCGGCCATTGTGCGAGTGATAGGCCCCGTAACAAAAACGCAGGCGCGCAAACACGCCGAGTTCTTCACTTTGGACGGACGCGTGCACGGCTTTGAGCATGACCAGCCGGATAAGCTACGGGACCTGCTCGCCGATCGGATGCCAACGCGCGACGCAGCAATCATAGAGGCGCTGGTGAAGCGCGTTGTGAAACACAACGCAGCGCAGCGCGCAACGGCAGAACAGTTGCTGCGCATGCGCTCACTCTCCGAGTTTTATACCGAGCCTATCCCGACGTCAGTGGGCCAGTAGAACAAGCGAACAAAGACATACAAGAAGAATCCAAAGCCAACCTTAGCTATTAGATCCAAGCTGTTGTACATTATGCTGCGTTTGTTTGGTTCCAAGAAGTGCGCAACCCCGTAAAGCAGCCACACTGCAATCACTGCTGCGAACACGGCGACACGGTCCCAAGAGAATTCGGGCACAAAGACATACTGTGTAAACCCAATAGTCGCAAACACGCCACCCAATGAAAGAAAGCCGAGGAAGGCCAGCGCTTTGCCTTTCGGCGAAAAGTCGTCCTCGCTGACGTACCCAAACAGCAGCATCGCAAAGTTGAATGCAACCGCCAACAGGAGCCACGCGTTCGGTGTGTGGTCGTTTTGATCTGCGGTGGGCGACCGCACGTTGGCCTCGTAGCCCATGTACAGCGAGAGCGAGAAGAGCAACAGCGGCGTGGTCAAGAACCAGTCCGCGTACCGCAACTTCATTATCATCTTGTCGTTCGGATTCTTCTCCACGCGCTTCAGTATCACCATGTAAACAATCGAGGCAATGATATTGACGACCGTTTCAACCTGGAGGGCTGTTGTGAGGTGCTGGAAGCCCTTCACGGCCGGATCCGGCGCCCGGATGCTCTCGAGCGCTGTCACAAATCCAGTACCGGCCAATGCTATGGTGGTAAACAAGTATGATGTGTACACCTCCGTTTCCATGCTTTTTGACTGGATACATTTTTGTGCCGTCACGTTTGGCTCGTAATTGTGCCGATTGCGTCGGCAGACATTGCAAAGACCGACATGCACAAGGGCATCCATACCAAAAAGAGAGCGATGGACTTCCAGCGCCGTTTCATAATCAGCGTTGGCATCACGCACACGCAGTACAGCGTAAGCACTAGGGCGAAGACGACAAAAGTTGTGCTAAGCGCGTTGAATCCGCACGTCGATGAGATTGAGCCAAAAACCGGAACGGTTTCGTCAAACTTCCGCAACTCTTTCGGCCGCTGCGACTGAAAGGCTATGGGCGTGTTGAGGGCGAACTTTTGAAAGAAGCTGATGTCGAGCATCGCCTCCATGTAGTGGGGTCGTTGGAAGCGCTGCGCGGAGACGCGGGAGGTGAGATCACAAGCGAACTCGCCCCGCCACAGGATGGCCTGCGCGCTGAATGGAAGGGAGGTCAAACAGAACATGTGCGACAACGGCAGCACGGGCCCCATGGGAATGTGCCCCAGGTGACAAGTCTTCCATCGGGGGTGGTGGTGGTGCAGCAGCGAAGCCACGTGCTGGACAAACTCGCTCGCGTTTTGGACGTTGAACGTGACATCATCCTCAAGGACCACAACGTCCGGCTTCAGTCTGGCGTGTCTGCGCGGCCTGGAAAAATCGACAAGGCAGCGATAATGCGACAAAGCAATTGCGTGCTGCTGGCTCGAGATTTCGCCGCCTGTGGCGCGGGTCCCGCGTAAGACGATTGCATTCTCAATTCCGGCCGTCTTGAGGACGGAAAGCGCGTTCTGTGTACGGCTTGCAATGACCGGGTGCGCAATCAGGTAGAAGACCACCCCGCGCTCCATGGTAGCTAGTTGTGTAACAAGAATCTGAGGCGTTTTGCACAGACGCAATCGCGCGATCGAACTGGGCTCGCTTTCAGGACATCGCTTGGTTTTGAGTGAACAGTTCGTCAAAGTCTACCTCTTCAACGTTTTTGCCCTCTTCGTCGGCAACAACCGCGCTCATGGGCGCCCCGGTGACGTGAAAGTGCACAAAAGCGACAAGCACACGTTTGCCTTTGGATGTTTCGACGTCGGAGCCCTCCTTGAAATACAGGCCGCGGTAGAGCACGCTGTCAAAATTTTTGCTCGCCCAAAGCGGGCCATCGCGCGCATTTGCCATCGCCGGAAAAGACGACGTCGACGACGCCAGCAGCGATGGCCCTGGTTCATTGCTCATGCCCCCTGCGCTCTTCTGATCATCGGCGGCGCGCTCGATTCCCGTGTCTTGGGGCGGACGCGGATCTTCCGAATCCGGCAGCCGCTCGGGTGGGTCGGGCGCGTCGGGCTTGCTGCCGTCGCCCTCGCCGGCTTTGAAGCCCGAGGGCTGGCTATCAGCGTCCGGGGGGCGATTCTCGAGCTGTGGCGCTGAATCTGGGGGGCTGTTCGCCGGCGCGCTTAGCAAATTGCTCCGCTCCAACGCGGCAACATCCGCCGCAATCTTAGCATATTCATCTTGGACACCGCCGCCCGACGGCGTGGGAAGCGGATACGAGGAGTTGGCGGGTTGCGAATACGAGAGGCCGGCGGATGGCGGGCCGGGGATGGCGCTCTGCAAAGGGTCTGTCGAGTTCACCCGGTTACACCGCTCGGCCTCGAATTGGCCGATTGTAAGCTGCCGTGGCGGGCCATACGGGCGAATGTCCTGCGTGATATCAATAAGCACGTCGGGATTCTCGGCAACGTTGACGGTGCCGTTTGGCGTGCGAAGAAAGCTGGGCGCGGCCACCGTTCCAAATGCGTTATTGATCATCAGCATCACGTCGCTTGCCTTCACAAGCACGGGTTCGCGGCTGTACCGCATGTCGGTCGAGTTCTTCGCGCCCATGAGTTGTGCTATGTACGTTTTGAAAAAAAACAGCCGCAACGCCGACGACCTTTACGGCGAAGCTCCTGTTTGGCCACTTCATTGGCAAGAGCTCGCGCGAGGTCAGCGGGATCGCAATCTTTGATGCCTGCAAATATCGCGTCGGAGGACACTAGACCCAGACTGCGAAGTTCCGCAACCTTTTCGTCCACAGTGCGCTTGTCACGCAAATTGATTCCCACCTGCGAAACCACATCCCGTTTAGCGGCGTGCAACATGGACATTTGCACGTCCATCAATCGCGGTATCGCTGCTCGAGTTCAAAAATTACTTTTTAATTTGGTGGCCTGACCGAGTTTGACTACGCGGAGCAAAACGACGAGAGCTTCGCAACGTCGCTGGTGTAACCCGGCATCATTTCTCCGCGCGAATTCTGCCAAGTCGGATAACCTCTCAAGACAGGGCACGTTTCTTTGTCGTCTGAGCAATCTGTCACCTCGATGTGCACCCCCTTGGCTTTGAGCTCGTCTTGCATGCCGCCGTCAAGGACCTCCTGCTGTTTTTTGGTAAACCCGCACCAGCCGGCGCCGAGCAATTTGCAAGTCTTTGTTGTGGACTCGGTCGAGCTTTCGATCTGAGCGACTGAGGTCATGGCGCTTCCTTTGCTGGGAGGGATTCAAAAAAAAATTGGATGCCGAGATGCTTTCTCAACAAGGGCTGTTCTTCTGGTAGAAGTCTCGCACCTGAGGCACCATCTGCGCGCGGACGTTGTCGAGCGTGACTTGATCGAGCCCCACACTGCTTCTCACCTGATCGACGCCTTTGTTCCAAAGCGCGGTGCAAACGCCTCCGAACGCGTCGGCCGCGCCCATACAAAATTCTGTCGCGGGGTCCTCGGGGCCGCCGCCGAGTACAATGCACTCGCCATTCATCGCAGCCACTGTTTCGGCGCAAAGGTCGACCCCCACTTCATAAAGGCCGCCGACATTGCACTTGACCTTGGGTAGGTTGCACGCTGGCCCGAGCGGCACGCTGATGCCCAGCGACGCGTAGACCGCGAGTACAAAAGCAGCGTTGAACGCGGACACAAACAACGCCTGCCCCGCGTCGCACGCGAGTTTTGCGAGTTGCTTTGCGGCCTCTTCGGCTGCGCGTGCGGCGTCCTCGGCCGCAGCCTGGGCCGCCTTTGCAACAGCGTCTACGGTATTGTCTACAGATTTCTTGACCTTCTTGAAAAACTTCTTTGCGCCGTCAAAGAAGAGCGTAAACTCATCGAAGATGAGCACCTCATTGTCATAGAACTTGCCCGGAGCGCAGGTGTCGAACTGAATTGGAATGATGTACACCGTCAGCGGGCACACAGGCCCTCCCGAGTCCGTCCGCGAAATCGCGGTGGGCACAAAACCCGTGCACGAAGAGGTCGGCTGGTGCGTTTTACTGTCAATTACGCCCGTTTGGATCATCCAGTTGTAAAGGCAATTCGGAACAAGCGGGCCGCAGGGTGCCTTTTCCGTCGGTGGGGTGCCCTGCACGCTGTTACGATTTTGGATGGCGCCCGATTGCCATGACTGGAAGTCGAGCATCCGCTTCGCGCCCGACTCGGATAATATGGTAATGTTCTTCTTCATCTGAAACCCCAGAATGTTGCTGCTGGGGTCGCTTTTTGCCACGCTCTGCGCGTCCAATTTGCCCGAAATCGCGCAGTTCAACACAAAGCCGTCGTCAATTGTCGACAAGAACGCGTCGATGAGAACTTGCACGGCCACCACCTGCTGCTGGAATTTCCGCGACTGCTTGGACTCCAGCGTCGCAACTTCGAGGAGGGAGGATGACATATCGACCCCGGTTGCGTCGAGCGCCTTCTTGAAGTCGGGCAGGTAGTAGTTGTACTGGCTGCTCTCGATAAGAGTCTGCAACGCGCCGTCCTTCACTCCACACGCAGTTATATCGTCAGCGTCTCCTGTTGAATCGCTCGGGCTCAGCGCGTACTGGTTCGGCATGACGAGGTACAGCATGCCGATTGTAGGATTCTCCGGGGTACCGTCGCCCTTTTGTTCAATTGTGATCACAGCCTGTGACCCCGCGCTTACATCTATTAAACCGTCGGCGTTTGTAAGGTTTGTCTTCATGGTTCCAAATATTGCCCAAGTCGCAATCACCACAAATACCAGCGCGAGAAGGCAAACAATGAGGATTGGGATACCTTCGAGCATGTGTTTTGCGTGTTATACAACCGTGATATTTTTTTGAAGCAGGGCGATTCATGGGGGGTCCCAGGAATCCCAAGCCCCCTTTGCCAGCGAGCACTCGGAACACATGGGCGATTTTGTAATCACGCTGCTCCGCCACTTGATGTTTGTCGATGACTACCACATATGCATGTTCGCGTCCCTGGACAAAGCCAGCCACCTGTTTGTGCGGCGTCTGCTCAACGACCGCGGAACGCGAGAGGCGCCGCTGGAAATTTGCGGGAGCCCGCAGCTTGACGATCAAGACGACTTCTTTGTCGAGTGCGAACGCTGCGGGCGCAGGTGGGATGGGCAAGCGCAGTGCGATTGCTGGCAGGTTCTTTCGATGAGTTCCGACGGCGAAGACGAGGCGGGGCACGTTGATGACTAGTGCGGAGACGGCAGCGCAACCCCTTTAGTTAGGTTCTCCCATTTAAATGGACGCGCGGCCTCTATTTGATGCATGGATAGGGGCGAAGCGCGGGCTATGACTCGCGGGCGCCCCCATCCCCCCGGGCGCGCGGCGGGGAAGGGGGCGTAAACAGCCCGTTTGAGAATGACAACGACGTCAGGGGCTGTCGGGAAAATCTTGAGTACCGAAACGCAGCGAGAGCTTTCCGAAGCGCCGGCGCAGCAGCGGGCAGTCGGGCGAGACAAAGATGATCTGTTCAAAGTCGCCCAGACCAATCGCTTGGACCTGCGAGGGGGTGCTGTCAAATTTCACCTCCTCGACACACGTTGAGCATGCCACCCGCTCCTTGTCGATATCAGTATCGGCGAAGAGCGGCCGGAAGTCTGCGGTGTCGCCGCCGCTCGGGATTGTGCTGGCGTGGAGGCCCTGTGACACGCTCGAGCAGGCAAACTTGCGTGCAATGTCGCAGAAATCGTTTTCGCCCAGATCCGGACGCGAGTCCACAATGACTGTTGTCGACTTTTCCTGCTTCGCCGCAACCAGCTCGCCGACCAAGCGCTGGCACTCGGCATCGCTGCCCGGCGTGAAACAGAACGAGCAGTTGTGCAAAAGGACGTAGTCGCCGGGTTTCTCGAAAACGATCTTGTTCACGCGCGCATCCACCCACTGCACGCGGCCCATCTGATCCCGCCTGCCCGAGGTGAAGCGCTGCGCAGCAGACACAAGCATGAAGGGCAAATCGGACCTCGCGACCACCGCCGGGACGCGC
>CENJ01090980.1_pt1 | contig 16258 bp, 12 predicted proteins | sample 356161 | NCBI WGS metagenome assembly CENJ01 (sample SAMEA2619531, study PRJEB7988) | marine metagenome | biome: marine biome (ENVO:00000447); feature: surface water layer (ENVO:00002042); material: "saline water (ENVO:00002010), including plankton (ENVO:xxxxxxxx)" | depth 5 m
GGTTCTACTGAGTCAACTCTTCCTCCTTTAAGTTTATTATTAGGGGTTACATCATCCCAGTTTTTTCCTCCATCTCTAGTTACGTGAACAGGTCCGTCATTGGCACCAATCCATATTAGACCTTCTCTTAGTGTTGACTCTCTTACAGAATAGATAGTACTATAAAACTCCTCACCTGTTATATCTCTAGTTATAGGAGAACCCGAGATAACTTGTTTATCAGGCTCAAATGCAGTTAAGTCTGGAGATATAGTTTCCCACGTCTCCCCTTCATCTGTTGTCTTGTGAAGGTACTGAGAAGCGTGATAAATAATATCTGGATTATGAGGAGAAACATGTATCGGCGATACTCTCTGAAACCTATACCTTAAGTCCCTAGGATTGTGACCATACATATTTGATGCTCCAACATAGTACTGCTTCTCTTGTCCGGTAACCTTATTAAATACTCCAAACCTACCTTTACAGTTAGAGTATACAATATTTGGGTTTCCTGGCTTAGGTACAGCTGGGCCGGTCTCACAGCCACCCGTATTAGTGATGAATGCATTGGGACCTGCCTGAACACTATATGGAGGTAAACTAGGAACAGAAACAGTTGAGTAGTTGTCTTGCTGACCACCATATAGCCAGTAAGGGTACTGGTCATCAACCTCTACCTGATATATCTCCGCTGTTGGTTGATTGAACTGAGTAGTCCAAGTATGTCCAGAGTTAAACGTTATGTTAGCTCCTCCGTCATTAGATTGTATCCATACCGAAGTGTCATTAGGATTAATCCATATATCGTGATTATCTCCATGAGGTGTGCTGTATGATTTCCATGTAGCTCCAGCATCTTTTGAAATCATAAATCTATTTGCACTGGAATAAAGAATATCAGAGTTTAATGGATTAGATTCAACATTTAAATAATAAAATGGTCTATTGACTAACTCTTCCCTACTGTTCATGTGCTTGAAGGTTCTTCCTCTGTCCTCAGACTTATAAAGTCCTCCCTTTCCGTCCGAAGCCTCTACCATCAAAAATAATCTATCTGGATTTGAGGAAGATACAGCTATATCTATCTTACCTATATATTTTGCTTCTATTCCTATATCTATCATATCCCAAGATTTTCCTCCGTCCTCTGACTTATATGCACCACCATTAGTCGACCCACTGATTATGGTCCAAGGTTTTCTCTCAGCTCTCCAAGATGCAGCATAAATGATATCTGGATTATCTGGTGCGTACTCGACATCTACAATACCAATAGAATCTGAAATAAAGAGAATATTTTCCCAATTCTTCCCTCCGTCTTTTGTGTGGTAAAGTCCCCTCTCTTTATTACTCTTGAAAGGTTGACCAATAGCTGCTACAAGTACATTATCTGGGTCATCTGGATGAATTTCTACGGCACCTATCTGACCAACATCAGATAAACCTAAACTTTCCCATGAGTTACCTGCGTCGTCAGATCTGTACAGACCTTTACCAACAATAACATTAGATCTTAACCCATCTGAGCCAGTTCCGACGTAAACTATTTCAGGATTTGGCTGGTAGACATTTATAGCACCTATGGAAGGGGACTCAAAATATCCATCAGAAATATTTAACCAGTTTAAACCTGCGTCGGTAGTCTTCCAGACACCTCCTCCAGTTGTGCCCATATAGAATGTATTTCTCTCTGCAGAGACACCGTGAACGGTTGTAACCCTGCCTCCTCTGACTGGACCTACATTTCTGTATTTTAAATTATCAATTATAGAGGCATCTTTAACAACGGAAGTTGACGACTCTTTATTATTGAATAGAGGAAAAACTGAAATTAAAAAAATAAGAAGCTTCATCATTTATTATTTAAATTATTGTAAACAGTATTTGTAATCATTATATCTTGAACTGCAACTCCGGTTAGGTCGGCTACACTTATCTCATTCTGGTCAGATCTGATCTTTTCACCATTATCTATCACCTTTCCAAGTTCTATAAGGTTTTCTTTTTTCACAAGACCCAAATCAAGAGCATATTTTGTCTCTCCTCTCTCAAGACATTGTGGGATACTATCTACCACTAGAGAATGAGCCATACCTAATATCTCTGGATCTAACTCTCTCTTCTGAGGAGTATCTGATCCTACTGCGGTTATATGGGTACCTGGGATTACATCAGATTTTCTTATAAGGGATTCATTTGCTGAGGTTGTGGTAACTATGAGGTTGGATAGTTTACATAATTCAGCTGAGCTGTCTACTTTTCTAACATTAAATCCAAATTTTGACATCTCATCAATATAGTCAATAATTTTTTTATTATCTCTACCTAAAATTACTACTTCCCTGCACTTAATAACATCTCTTAGGTACTTAAGTTGTAGCCTTGCCTGTATACCTGTACCTACTATACCAATATTTTTAACTTTATCCGGCGCTAGATATTTAGCGCAGATTGCACCTGCAACTGCTGTCCTTACATTTGTGAGATATCCCTCGTCATGAAGTAGGCACTTCAAGTACCCAGATCTGCTATCAAACATGACCATAACTCCATGACTAGATGAAAGACCTAACTTATAATTTTCAGTAAAACCAGAGGCAATTTTTATCACATAGTTATCATGTCCCTTTATGTAGCCATATTTAATATGTACATCACCAGGAGGATGATCAAATAAGAGTTCTCCCACAGGTGGTACGACACTATTACCTTTTGAATACTCAACAAATCCAATTTCAATAGGGTTAATCAGATCAACACCTTCCAGAGAATTAATTATTTCTTCTTTTGAGTAAACTTTTGCAATCATAGAATTGATTTTAAAGTATTATTACCAATATTCCCCCCACAAACAATTATTACAACATTTTTCATGCCTTTAAGTTTCTTGCTCATCTTGAGATACGATGCTATTGCAACAGCAGCAGCGCCCTCGATAATTATCTTCTCATTATCGATGGTCTGAATAATTTGTGACGCTATCTCATCTTCAGTTACCAAACATGTAAAGTCAATGTATTTTTTACAAATCTTGTGTGTAATAGAACCATCTTCTACACCACCTGCAGAACCATCAGATAAAGTTTCTTTAGATTCTGAATTAATAATATCATTTTTTTCTAGAGAGTTAATCATGATAGATGAGTTAACTGGAGAGCATCCAAAAACTTTTATTAGTGGATTCTTTGATTTAAGATAATGTGCAACTCCTGATATAAGACCGCCCCCACCTACTGTGATAAATATTGCATCAATATCTGGTAACTGATTATAAATTTCTACTCCTAAAGTCCCCTGTCCAGAAATTACATCTAAATCATTGTAAGGAGATATAAACATACAATTTTTTTCTCTAGAATACTTTATAGCCTCATGTTCTGCGTCGAGACAATCTTCACCAAAACAAATTACTTCTGAGCCGTAACTTTGAATTTTTTTTATTTTAGATTTTTTTGCCCCATTTGGAACATAAATCCTACCACTTAGATTCTTAGTACTCAGGGCATAAGACACGGCAGATCCGTGGTTTCCTGAAGAGGCTGCAACAACCTCTTTACCTATTAGATGAGAGGAATAAACTTTGTTAAGTGCACCCCTAGCCTTAAAAGAACCAGTTTTCTGTAAATTTTCTAGTTTTAAAAATACATTTTGTGTTGATGATGATAATCTATCTGATTTTCTTAGTGGAGTCTCATAAATATATTTAGATATTCTATCTAAAGAATTAACAGATGATGGTATTTTCATTTTAATATTTTAATCCTGATTTAAGGATTTTTTAAATGGTATTAGAAATAAGTTCTTTAGTGATTTTATCTTTTTTTTATCCATGTATGTGTCGATACCATATACTATAGATTTCTGATCCTTAATATTAGTGTAAGTATTAAAAATTCTATCCCAAATGGAAAAAATATTTCCATAATTTGAGTCGGTGAGTGGTTGCTTATAATGATGATGGATTTTGTGCATATTAGGAGTTACAAATAAAAATGAAATTACTTTATCTAACTTTTTAGGGATATCTATATTTGCGTGTGTTATGTGAGCAAATAAGACTGAAAGACTCTGGTATAACATTACCATACCTATTGAGGCTCCTGAAATATAAACTCCAAGGATTGTAAAGCTGATTCTAAATAAAGTTTCACCAGGATGATGCCTTAAGCCAGTAGTAACATCAACATTCATATCACTATGATGTACAATATGAAATTTCCACATCCATGGTACTTTATGTTCAATAAAATGAATAAGATAAGCGCCTACAAGATCAAGTAAAAGCAAACTAATTATGACCTGAATATATAGAGGTAATTTGATGATGTGTATAATACCAATTTTATTTTGGGTGACAAAGATTGTTGACTCTAAAAGAACAAAAGCAAGACCAAAACCAATAATTGCAGTTGATAAAGTAAAAAATAAATTTGTTACAGCATGCCTTGTTTTTTTATATTTGAATGAATAGAGAGGAATTATACCCTCTAACATCCAAAAAAAGACTATACCTCCTAGTAATACTGAAGTCCTAAAAGCAATTGGAACGTCACTAAAAAAATTAATTATATCACTCACGATAAGGATTTAATAACATTAAAAGTTCTGTCAATTTCTTCTTTATTATTATAGATATGAACAGAATGCCTTAGTAATTCCTTACCAACAGACCTAGGCTGAAGTCTTTCTCTCTCCCAAAGTGTTTTTTGCAACTCAGGTCCATTGATACCATCTACCTTATAAGTAGTCAAGCCAGCACATAAATCTTCGTTATGAGATGATACGATTTGAACATTTTCTAATTCCTTTAATCCATCTCTTAAGTACTTTCCTAGGTATTTTACTCTATTTATCCACTTTTCTCCACCAATCATATTAAAAAAGTCTATAGAAGCTTCTAAACCAACCCTTAGTGATGGATTTCCCGTTCCTGACTGCTGGAGGCTGAATCCTTTATCTTCCTTATTATCCCAGTTATAGCTTGATAGTGTTGGCCATATATCTTTTGATATAGAATTATTTAAATATAAAATTCCATTACCAGGTGGTGAAAGGAGCCACTTGTGAAGACTTGAATAATAAGCGTCACATGATAAATCTTTTAAATCTACATCAATCTGACCCACTGCCTGAGCTCCATCAATAACCGTGAAAATTCCTTTTTTTCGGGCATACGCACAAATTTCTTTTATTGGCATAACAGTGCCATACACAGAAACAATATGTGGAATTGCAATAACTTTAGTCTTATCAGTAATTAATGATTGTACTGAATTTATAATATCTTCTTTATTGTTGGCTGGTACAGGGAGGATAGCTTGCTTATATACTATACCCTTTCTCTTTTCTAACTGTTTCCATGCAGCATAGCCACCGCCGTGTTCTTGATTTGTATTTATAACTTCATCACCCCTCTTTAAATTCAGTCCATGTGCAACAAAATTCATTCCAAAAGTTGCGTTCTGTATTAGAGATATCTCCTTATAATCACAGTTAAGTATTAGTCCTAACTTCTCTCTAATATTTAAATAAGGATCATACCCAGCCAATAGATTAGGACCTTCTCCCTTATAATCAGTCTTTGCTCCGTTTATTGCATTATTCCTCATGTCATTAATTACTGTATTGAGAACGTAATTAGACTGAACACCCAAAGTGCCATTATTGAAGTAAGTATCGTTTTTATCAGTTGGAAAAAGATTTTTAACATCAACCCAAAATTCTTTATCTTCTTTGGATAACCCACCTTTTATACTCTTAAGATCAATTTCAGAGTTTGATTTGTTTACAAAACTTAATGTTGATAAAGCACCAACGCCTAGTGCAGATTTAGAAATAAAAGATCTTCTTGAGTTTTTCATGAATTTCACTAATAAATATAATTAAAAACGTTTAAAACTTATAACCTATCATAACTCCTCCTCTGTAGGGAATCCATTGAGCACTGTAGTTAATTAAAGATAGTATATCATACCTTACTCCAGTTTTTCTGTCAAAGCCTTCATATGTAGCTTTAGACCACCCTCCACCAATGAAAGCATCTAACAGCCACCTTTCTTTTATTTTTTTCTGGAAACCTCCAGTTATGCCTGTAAAAATAATATATCCATATTGGTACTTATTTGAGGATGCATATGAACTATTTTTTGATAATTTAAACATACCTGATCCAGCATGAATACCTACATAGAAGCCATTATTTAATTCACTAAAATGATACCTTATCTCGGGAAATATTTGATTAAAGACATAAGGTCTTTTCTCATATTTAGTAGAGGTAACTGAATTCCAAAATGAAGCAGTTACATCTAACTGGAAAGTCACCTTATTTGATACAGGAACTTCAACACCTATACCTGGCACACCCAAGACTGTTGTTGGTGCGTTAACCTTAATATATGTCTGTGAATAAATACTATATGATGTTAATAATAGGATAAAGAGAGTTATGTAAAATTTCATCAGTTAAAAAAGTACCACCTAACTCCCAAATCTAGTACTTTTTTTTGAGCGGGGTAATATGGAGTTACAAAATAACCATCGTACCTATCAAATTGATTAAAATGATTCATTTTTAGAAAAATCCTTAGATTATTCACCTGCATTGTAAAGAATATGTCAAACCTTAAATAACTCTCAAGTTGAAATTCATTTTGAACATAAAAATTTTGAGTTATCGGATTATAAGAATCACCATAATACTCTGATCTAAAAGAAGTGATTGCTCCTAATTGAACAGGTATAGTATTATTAAACCATTTACCATTGTAATAAAGTTTTGAATAAAATTTATGTTTAGGGAAATTTAATATTCCTTTTCCTGATTTTGAGGAGACACTGTATGTGTATTTATTATCCATCTGAATAATGCTATCAAAAAAATTAAGTTTGAGATCTAAAATAAATTGATTAAAACTTATCAGTTCATTATGTTGCAAGTGGTTTGTTTCCACATAATATATATGTTCCTTTATTGTGTAGAAATTTATTGATGGTGAAAATATTAAAAAATTATTTTCAAGATTAATTTTCGCATTAATAACATTTAAGAAGGTTGAATTAAAATTATTATTCCAAGAATAATGATTTCCTTTATAATATTTTTGAAAAATAGTAGGTTCATATAACCCGCTTAAATATGAGGCCTCAAATATTTTAGATTTAAAGTCAACTTTGAATCTATAGTCGCTTGTTTTCTTAATCTCAAAATTTCCAAATAAATCAAAACTTGAATTAATATATTTTATGTAAGTGCCTACATAAAATTCCGTAATATTATTTTCTAAAGGATTTGTATTAAACATATAGCTACCGATAGTTCCATAAATATTATAATTTAATACCCTAGAATTACCCTTTATTCCTACCCTATTTGAGATACTTTTTACCTTAAATGAATCCTGAGTACTAACATTATTAGTTAGCTCATCATAAAAATCAATATTCTGAGATAAATTCATATCCTCATAACTAAATTGTTCATTACTGAATTTAGTATGATTATAAATTTTCAAATGATTACCTAATTTATAATCCGTGTAAGACTCAAGTCTTACATTTTTATATAAGTTATTTATGTCGATTAGCCTAACTTCAAAATCTTTATAGAGAAAAAACTTAAGCGGAAGTGAGTCAGTGACCAAATTCACGCCTCCGGTACCTAAGATATTATGATTTAATGACATAAAATCAGTATAGTGCGTGATTTTTTTATTTTTTGAATTATGAAAAACGTTTAACCTTACAGATGAAGATTTTATGTTTTTATCCCCCTTATTTCTTATTGCACCGACTTGTTTATCAGAAGATATCCTGTTAATTGCTAAGGTTAAATTCCAACTCTCATTTACGTTACGAGAAAATTCAAAATCAACCTTTGAGCGTCCAAGACCACCAAAATATAAACCAAGATCTATAAAAGGAGATTTAGTGTCGTAAAGCTTTTCTAATGAAATATTTTTAATATATGGTTTTAAAGAGCCAAGTCCTGATTGTTGAGAAAATGATGATGGTATATTCAGATAAATATTATTTAATGGACTCCCTAAATTTCCTAAGTTTTGATATATAAACTCATTTTTTTCAGGTACAGATATGTCATAAATATTATTTAGTGTAGAATCCAACACTTGAAAAACCGTATCTGAAAAATGGAAGTTATCTTTATTAATATATGATGTAGTTCTCATACCATATATGATTTTAGTTGAGTCATCTAACATAGTTCTCTGATTTATACTTTCTTGACTTATCTCCTTTTTAGTTTTTTCTTCTCTCTCTTGAGCAAAAGTAGAAAATGTACATATTGTAAGCAGAAATAGAAATATTATCCTCATTTACCTAAATAATTAGATATTGAATCATTAAATAAAAAACCAACCTTAATAGGCACATAATATACACTATAAGACCCTAAAACGTGTTTATATTCACATAATTTAACTGCATCTTTCTCTGTTGTGATTATTGATACATCTCTATCATATTTCTTAATTATTTTTAACAAGTCTTTATCCTTATACCTGTAGTGATCTTGGAATTGAAAAGTATTAACTAATTTATATTTTGATTTTAAAAAATTAAAGAAACTATTTGGGTATGCGATTGATGATATTGCAACAACCTTTTTATTAATTTTTTTTCCAAAAACTTTTTTTGGTTTACCGTATCGTATATGAGAAAATAATATAGGTGTATTTTTTTTTAAATATTTTTCTGCTTCGATAACAACCTCTTTCCTTTCCTTTTCATTCATTCTTATATCACACCCAGAAAACACAAGTAAATCTGCCCTGTCAGCATTTTTTCTAAATTCCCTTAACATCCCTACAGGAAATATATGATCCCTATAAAAAGGCTTATTAATAGCTGATAATAAAATATTTAAGTCTGATTTAACTAATCTCTGCTGGTAAGCATCATCAAGTATATTAACATTTACGTTATCAGTTTCATTTATATTCAATGCTTTTAGTCTATTTTCTGATACTATTACTTTTACAGTATTTTTAAATTTTTTAAAATATTGAATTGCTTCATCCCCAACTGTTCTGAAATTATCCCTATCAGATAAGATTATCATACCAGAAGTCTTTCTTTTGTACCCCCTACTTATTATTGAAATATTATTCTTTTTTTTTAATAAAATTTCTACCAAATATTCTACAAGAGGTGTTTTACCAGACCCCCCCATGATTAAGTTTCCAACTGAAATTATTCTTTTCTTGAACTTTTTTGGTTTAAAATATTTAATATCAAATAACAGGTTTCTGAAAATTATGAAGAGCCCATATACTACAGAAAAGGGAAACATTATTACTTTTGTAAAAAAAGAAATCATATTACATGAAATTAAGTAAAATTATTGAATCTTTAGAAAAATGGGCACCTTCAATTTATCAAGAGTCTTACGATAACTCTGGACTAATAATAGGTGATGTTAATTCTAATATCAACGGATGTCTTATAACTTTAGACTGCACTGAGAAAGTCATTGATGAGGCTATCAAGAAAAAATGTAATCTTATAATTTCTCATCATCCTCTATTATTTAAAAGTATAAACAAAATAAATTATGATAATTGGGAATCCAGAGTTATTAAAAAATCTATTCAAAACAATATTAATATATATGCGCTTCATACAAATCTTGATAATGTATCTGATGGTGTAAATAAAAAAATTTGTGATATACTTAAAATAAATAATCCAAAAATTTTAAGAAAGAAAGAAAACCTTTCGTGTAAGCTTGATATTTACATACCAGAGGTAGATAAAGATGTTTTCCTAAATAATATTTTTAATTCTGGCGGAGGAATAATTGGAAATTACAGTGAGTGTTCTTACCAGATATCTGGAAAAGGAACTTTCTTACCACGAGATGGGTCAATCCCAAAAATTGGAAAAATAAATGAAAAGCAGACAATTGAAGAGATTAAACTCGAAATTTTTTTTAATAAAAAGCATATTAAAGAAATAAAAGATTGTATAGAAAGGCACCATCCCTACGACGAGCCAACTTACCATATATATAATACACTTAATACATCAAAAAATATTGGGTCTGGAATGTTTGGAAAAAGAAAAATAGAGTTTAATTCATTACTCTCAGAAATAAAGAAATTATTCAATGTGAGTTCAATTAGACATAGTGATGTTTTAAATAAAAATATTAATAAAATTGCAGTATGTGGTGGATCTGGTTCTTTTCTTATAGAAGATTCAATATCTGTTGGAGCTGATGTTTTTATAACATCAGATCTAAAATATCATGATTTTTTTCTGGCAGATAATAAAATAACAATTATAGATATTGGTCACTACGAAGGTGAACAATTTACAAAAGATTTGATTTATGAATATTTAAGCAAAAAATTTCTTAATATTGCACTTCATTTATCAAATGAGAATACAAATCCAATAAATTATTACAACCAAGATGGAACATAGCATTGAAAAGAAATTAGATAACCTCTTAAAGCTTCAAGAGATTGACTCCAAAATTTATGAAATTAAAAAAGTAAGGGGTGCACTTCCTGATGAAATACAAGACCTTGAAGATGAGTTAGTTGGTTACAATAAGAGACTTGACAACTTTAAAAATGATATAGAAAATAAGACAAATGACATTCAAGATTTAAAAAATAAAGTTTCTGAAGCCAAAAAACTTATCAAAAAATATAAGGAACAGCAGATGAATGTTAAAAACAATAGAGAATATGATGCTATATCCAAGGAGGTAGAATCTCAAGAATTAGATACAAAAATATTTGCTAAGAAATCTACAGAAAACGAAGAGAAAATTGATGAAATAAAAGTAGAGGTTAAAGAAACTAAAAAAATTATAAAAGAAACAAACGAAGTTTTAAAATCTAAAAAAGCAGACTTGGATCTCTTGTCAGATGAGAGCCAGGACGAAGAGAAAAAACTTGCTTCTCTTAAGACAAAAGCATCAAAAAAAATTGAATCAAACCTTCTTATTTCCTACGAAAAACTTGTTGAAAGACAAAGAAATGGTCTAGCAGTTGTTAAAGTTTCAAGAAATGCTTGCGGAGGTTGTTTTAATATTGTCCCTCCACAAAGACAAGCTGAAATTAAAGAAAAGAAAAAGATAATTCTTTGCGAATATTGTGGTAGAATTCTGGCTGATGTTATTGTAGAAGTTGTAGAAGAGAAGCCTAAGAAGAGAACAAAGAGGAAAACAACTACAAAGAAGAAAGTAGCTGCAAAAAAATAATCAAATTATCTTACTAGGTGTTCTCTAAAATTACTTTTAATTATAGAGTATTTCCCCTCAATATATTCTATTATATACATCCCTGTATTAGAATGAACATATTTATCCATCATAGTTAAATCATTATCAATTATCTTCGATAATAGCACCCTTAAAGCTCTACCATGGATACATAGAAGAACATTATCAAAGTTATCGTTGATAATTTTTTTTAAACCAATCATTAACCTAACTACCATCTCATTAGGTGACTCTCCATTCTCAAATTTATTATCTAAATTTCCGGATTTCCATGAGTTTGTTAATAATTTATACTCATCTAAATCGTCATTTTTACCCTGATTTACACCCCAGCTTATCTCATTAAAATCTCTTAATTTCTCATGAGGGAAACCATTATCTATAAACTTTTTAACAGTTTGGAAAGTCCTCTTTAATCCGGAAACATAAATTTTTTTAAAGTTATGATCCTTATAATAATCGTAAAATAATTCAGATTGCCTTAATCCGAGGTCATTGAGTCCACTGTCTACCTCAGAACCTTGAATAATACCTAACTTATTATATTCTGTCTCTGCATGTCTGATGATATGCAGTTTCATTAAATAAAGAAAAGGTTAAGAGATATTATATAAAAAATTGAAAATAATGACTGTAAAATAATAGTGTTTATGTTTGAATTAACTAACTCTCTCTTATCATAATCTCTGTAGAGTCGACTGAATATAAACAAACCAAAAAGATATAAAACTGCGTTACCAATAATGAAAACATCTGAACTAAAGTTTTGATGTACATCTAGTGAATTTGTTAAGTAAACTGAGGAGTAAAAAGCAATAGATAAAATAATAAGATAACCCCAACGAGATGCCTTTTTACCAAAGGTGACAACTAGGTGGTTTTTATTAGTCTTGGCGTCACTATCTGCATCAGGGAATTGATTTATATATAAAATATTAGTGGTAAGTAAACCAAAGGGTATCCCTAATGATAAAAGCATATAAAACTCTGATGAATATAAAGCAATAGTTTCAGTTGAAATTGCATATCCTGTACCTAGCGTAAGCAGGGGTCCGAATGCTAAAAATATTGATATTTCGCCTAATCCCCTTCTGGCTACAAGCCTAAGTGGTCTTCCTGTATAAAAATAACCAAGAAACAAACCTAAAACTCCGATTGATAAAGCACAATATATATTGTAAAGAGATCCAGTTACTTGGGAAATATTATAAAATAAAAGGCCAGCAAATAAAAGGGAAACCATGAGTAATGAGATAGCAACTTTCTTAGTTTTTTCTAAAGTAATTATACCAAGTTCAATTGCCCTACTTCCACCAGTTATTGCTGCTCCACCTGGTTGAAAGTACTCGTTATTGGCTTCATCAGTACCATCGCTTACATCAAAATAGTCATTGAAGACATTTGATGATAAATGAAGTAAGAGAACTCCTATAACAGCAAAAAATAAGTTTGTAACACTAAATAAACCATCACCGAGACCAGCATAATATGATGCTATGGCAAGCATAGGAAAAATTGATGCTGATGTAAAAGGGATCCTTGAAATTGCAACACCTTTGATAACTTTTGTTGAAAAATTTATAGGTACTTCAACAACTTCGTCTATAACTGTAGTCTCACCACAGTAACCTGTCTGAGGCTTATCTTTACCATCCCCAAATAATGGTGTTATCCTTATTTTTGCATTAATCTTTGAGCCGTCTTTCTTTAAAAAATATGTTTTACCTATATATTCTCCCATTTTATCAGCTGTTCCAAGCCAATTTGCAACATTTTGAATAACGATCTCACCAGGTGAGAAAATAGATACCCTTTTCTTGCCCACAATCTCATCTTTTTTATAGCCAAATATTTCCTCAGCGCCTCTATTCATAGTAAGCACCCTTCCCTCCATATCGCATGTTATAACACTTCTTTTCATTATTTTAAATTTTGTCTAATTTATATATATATACTATATGTATATGATTTTGTTTAATATTTATTTAACAATTTCAATTGTTTTCATAATCCTCTAGAATTTTTATCATTCCATCTAATGTTAGGGTAGGTATTATATCATCAAACTCAACTTTAAGCGGTTCTGCAAATTTAGATAAACCACCTGTAGCTATGACCTTTGTATCGCCTACTAATTCATCTTTTATTTTTGATAAAATCTCTTTAACAAGTCCTACATATCCATGCATAATTCCACTTTGAATAGAGTGAACAGTATTTTTTCCTATAACCTTATCAGGAATTTTCAAATCAATTACAGGTAAATTAGCAGTATTTTTGTAAAGAGAGTTTATAGCTGTCTTTAGACCAGGAACAATATTCACACCTAGTACGTCTTTATTTTTAGATATTACTGTAAAGGTTAGTGCGGTACCGAAATCTACAACCACTACATTATCATCATACATAGAAGAACCTTCTACAGCATTAGAGAGAAGATCTGTTCCAATTTCATTTATATTGTCAATTGACACATTTACTCTTTTTACCGATGACGCTCTTACAATATGTATATTTTCGCATAACATATCATTACAGGATAATTTAACAATATCTGTCAGAGTTGGTACGACACTACTTATGATTACAGATTCAATATTAGAAGGATTAAAATCATTAAGATCAATAATTTTTTTAAGTTTTTTTTGAAAAGACCAGTAAGTAAAATTCCTTTTTGTACTCAACCTATAAATCTTCTCCCAAACACCGTTAAAGTAAAGACCGATTACAACATTAGAGTTACCTACATCTACAGCTACCTTAATCTTTTTCATTGAATAAATTTAATTGATCAGTGTCCAGGTCAAGTTCTATAGACTCTCCTACGTCAAAATTCTCTTGTTTTTCTTTCTCATTCTCTTGTTTAGGTAAATTATTATCAATTTTCTCTACTCTTTCTTTCAACTTAAAAGTCCCTGATCTGATTTTTTCAGATAAAATTTTATTTCCAATAGATTTCCAACCCTTGACATCTATAAAACCATCAATATCTAGTTCAATTGGCCTAAGTTTTTTATTTAAAAAATGTTTATATAGAATTATTTCACCTGACGAAGAAGTAACATATTCCAGTTTTGATCCTTTTTCTTGAGATATGTAACTAAACTTTTTATTTAGGGTAATTGTCTCAACTTTAAACCTCTTAACATAATGATTTTTAGTTTTTCCATCTAAATATATTGATGAAATTACTCCATCAGGGCTATATTTATCTAAAAATAGTATATTATTCCATTCGTATCTATTTGTTATTTCAAAGGATGTTAGTTCATAATTTCCATCTTTAAAGAAAACAATTATCATATCATCTCCATTAAACTTACCAACAAAATCACCTCTACCCTCGCTATTGAGTCTACCTATAGAATTATCATAATATATTTTTATTCCTGATAATGTAGATAGACCAAGGTGTTTATGTTTTACTGCTCTTATCTTATATTTTGATAATATATTCCCTTTTGCTGATTTTCCTTTTATCTCAATTTCTCCAAAGTCATAGTCAAATGACTTTTTTCTAGCTTTTTGTGATGCATGTATAAAAGCTGTAACCACCTCTGATTCTCCATTCGGTCTAGATTCAATGTATATGATTTTAGAACCTTTATCAGTTTTTGATACATTATAAACTCGCTCTTTTGTTGCAGAAGTAACTTGAAATCTTTTTACGTAGCTATAGCCTGATTTACCATCAAAGTAGGCACAGTTAAATACCATCCTCTTATCACTTTTCTTCCATATCTGAGTAAGTATAACATTTTTACCAACAAATACTTTATCCTGAATCCTAACTATCTTATAGGATCCGTCAGCACAAAATGATATGATATCGTCAATGTCAGAGCAATTACAAATAAATTCATCTTTTTTAATACCATAACCAATAAACCCTTCCTTACGGTTAACATATAGTTTAACATTATTTGCTGCTACAGACTTAACCTTTATATTCTCAAATTTCATTATCTCTGTCTTTCTTTCTCTCCCCTTACCAAAATTATTTAGTATTTTATAATAGTACTCTATTGTATAATCAGTTAAGTTTTTAAGATTTTTTAATGTTTTTGTGAGCTCATTTTCAAACTTAATTATAGTCTCATCTAACCTTTTCTTATCAAATTTTGAAATTCTTTTAATCTTAATTTCAGTGAGTCTTACAATATCATCTCTATCAACATCTCTATAAAAATCCTTTTTATAAGGGTCAAGTCCTTTATCAATTGTATCGATTACATCTTCCCAAGTCTCACAACTCTCTATTTTCTGATATATCTTCTTGTCAATAAATATCCTTTCAAGAGTAGAAAATAATATTTTTTCTTTGAGTTCGTCTCTTCTGATTTCAAGCTCTTTCTTCAGTAATTTTTTTGTTGATTCTGCAGAATATTTTAATATATCTTTAACTCCTAAAAATTGAGGTTTTTCATCAACAATCACACATGCGTTCGGAGATATAGACACCTCACAGTCTGTGAAAGCATAAAGTGCGTCAATTGTTATACTTGGAGACTGATTCTTGTTTAGGTGAACTAAAACCTCAACATTTTCAGCGGTATTATCAACCACTTTTTTAACTTTAATTTTTCCCTTGTCGTTTGCCTTTAGAATTGATTCTATTATGCTAGTAGTCGTTGTATTATAAGGTATATCTTTAATTGCCAATGTGGTCTTATCAACTTCAATAATTTTAGATCTGACTCTGATTTTCCCTCCTCTCTTACCATCATTATAATCAGATATATCAATCATTCCTCCAGTCAAAAAATCAGGGTAAAGCTTAAAAGAATTACCCTTCAGGTATGAGATTGAAGACTTTATTAGTTCAACGAAATTATGAGGCATAATTTTTGTTGATAAACCTACTGCTATACCCTCTACCCCTGAAGTTAGAAGCATCGGAAACTTCACTGGAAGGTTAACTGGCTCCTTCTTTCTTCCGTCATAAGATAATTTCCATTCAGTTGTTTTATCATTAAAGACAGTTTCAAGAGCAAATTTTGATAATCTAGCTTCAATATA
>CENJ01330797.1_pt1 | contig 16243 bp, 8 predicted proteins | sample 356161 | NCBI WGS metagenome assembly CENJ01 (sample SAMEA2619531, study PRJEB7988) | marine metagenome | biome: marine biome (ENVO:00000447); feature: surface water layer (ENVO:00002042); material: "saline water (ENVO:00002010), including plankton (ENVO:xxxxxxxx)" | depth 5 m
GATTGCTAAGGAAGCAAAAAATCAGTCGTCCTCAGACTGATAGGTGGAGGGGTGAAACATACAATATTCATTAAATATGATTTTCATCTCTTTGTTTGTTAATCCACAGTTTTTCGCTGCTTTTGGTAAATTCCACTTCGCCGCGAATAACATTTCCATAGATTGTCGGGTTTCTGGTCTCATACTCATAGCATTTGAGAATTTCTTGGTAAAAGTCGGATGAATAAGTATTCATAAAAAAGTAATAGAGCAAATTTTTACCGGAATTTTTTTCCCGACTTTTTTGGAATTAAGAGTCGATTTTGGCACAGTCAAGAGGGTTGACGTATGCAATTACATCATCAGTACACTGACTACGAACCAGGTCAAGCACGGACATGAACTGATCAATGGTCTCGCAGTCTACCACACGCTCGTCACCCTCGTTGGAATAGATAAAGAACTTGCGGTTCATGGGGTCAACGACACAGCGTGTCAGGTACTCGTCTTGCATGGGGGGTCCCTTGATTACCCCCATATTATAGAGCATCTGAGACCTCTTGTCAACCGTCGTAAGCAGAAATAGTTGAGGCGAGTCCTGAAAGAGCATTGAGACCTGCCTGGAAGTCTTCAATGTTCTCCGTTCTATCTCCAGCATCACTTAACCAGGTTGAGAGTTCCTCGTTGTGCTTTGCATCTCTCAAATTATTAACATTATCATTAACGTCACCAATCTCTATCTTCAGATCTGCCCTTAAGACATTGATTTCATTAACAAGTGTATTAATCGACCCCGATACATTTCCACTTAAAGAACTTAGGTCACTATTATTCCAAAAATAAAAAGTTCCAAGAGAGGCACCAGTGGTTTGTGTATATACATTTGTTGTGTCCGAATTCACCGTGGTGTCACCAATACCTATAACTGTTTGACCTATTCCGAGACTATTTTGCTTATAATGTTTTGATGCACTAAATGCATGTGTAGATTCAGATGATACTCTGCTATAAATCGGATCGACAAGTGGTAAAAGATCTGATGCATTAGAGTTTGTAAGATTAGGATATTGATATGCCGCAAGAATATCTTTATATACATTCCCCTTTATTCCGATCACATCAGTTGAACCTGCACCAACTTGAAGTGTCCCATATACAAAAGTAGTTATTCCAACTTCCTCATTATTAATTATTTGATTGACTCCAAAACCATTTGGTATCGTAAACGTTGAAATGTCAGCAATCAATCTTGGGTTCGTATTACCAACTAAGTTTTGTGTGGGATCACCTGTACCATAAGCACTTTGAAAAGCATTTCCTATGATCGTAACGATCTGCGCTTTCTTTTCATTGATTGGTGTGATAAATCTTGTTTCAAAATCACTATCAATAGCTTCAACCGTCTTTTTTAAATCCTTGAACTTTTGAGTTTGTTCCTCTTCATAATTTGGAACGTCAACATCTCTACTGAATTCTGGAGATTCATTCTCACCAAGCACTGATGGTAATGGTGCTCCAGGATTTTCTTGGAGAGTCTCATCATCAAATGCTTTGTCTTCAGATAATTCTTTAAAGGCAGAGAATCCTGCTCTACCTCCACTAGTTGATTGAAAACTTTCAAATGGATTTGACATTAGTTATATCCTCCTACAATAAAGTTGTCATTATCTCCTGGATAATCTGCTGGAGACTCACCATCATAAACAACATGCAACTTTTCATCTGGATTATCGGGATTAATATACCTAGCACCCCAGACCTCATAGAAACAGTTGATACTAGATGCACTAGATGCATTGCCTGATCTAATTTTAACTTCTTTTCCCCAATCAACACTATCAACAATTAAATCCTGTGACGTTCCAATCTGTGTCAGAGTTACAGTAATAGTGTCTGGGTCCACGAGTCCTTCCCAATATTCTGGAAGTTTGATTACATTTTTTCCCTCAAGTCTTCCTCGTATGTAGATACCAGATTCTGGTCCTTCGGCACACACATGTCGTATTCTTTTTCCTTTTTGGGTGACATGAGGAATATCAAAAGACTTATTTCCACTCGCCTTTCCAACAACATTTCCAATTAGTGTTCCCTTAAATATTGGTGAGTTAACTTCACCACCAACGTTTAGTGTTTGACCGATGCCCTGATTCTTAAGGACGATAAGATTACCCAGTGACATATTGTAATGCACCCAAGGTTGACATGCTTCAGGTGGATAATCTGTTGCCTGAGTGATTGCTTTTGTTGGAAAATCAAATCTCGTAGAGAATCTTCCAAATGTTGGTTGATCTCCGCAGTGAGTTCTCCAATTATTTTCTGGTTTTAAAAATTCAAATGGCATTATTAACCTCTCTTATCGTAGTGATATCCAGACACTGAATACTCATCATTATTACCTGGGTAATCTGCTGGTGTTTCTCCTTCATACTCTGGAATTAGTCTTTCTCCATCTGCTCTCTCAGCATAGATGTGATAGTAACAGTGAATAGGCATACCACCCTGTGCTTGTAGATATACTTTTTCCTCATCAACTCTCTTAACGATAACATTTTGATGAGCACCGATGGGAGTCAGATTGACAGTGATTGTTGTCCAGTCAACTAGTTCTTTCCAGTATGTAGGTAAGATAATTTCCTTCTTATTTAAGACTTGTCCCCTGATATAGACATCATTCGAAGGACCTTCAGGACAGGTATGCCTTAATCTCCATCCTTCTTTTGTGGGGTGAGGTATATCAAAATTCTTCTTTGCGGCAAGAATATGTCCCCCATTATTTGATATCACATGACCCTGTGCGATCAAATTTTGTCCGATAAATCCATTCTTTCCAACATCAAGCTCGCCAAGTAGTGCTGTATTGCCAGATACTCCAAGTGAGTATGGGCTATGATTACCCCCCGGTAGAAGAACACCAGGAACTATTCCAGTCAGTGCAGAGACGGGAGAACTATCAGAATTGGCATATCCCCCTATACAAACTGTAGCGTATGGAGTTGGAAACTCCAATTGACCTCCAAAAACTGCTGGTCCTTCACAATACATAGAACCATTTACTTTTGCCAGACTCTCACCACAAGCAGGAACAATACCAGTTCCCACTTTAAGTTGTCCACCAATATTTACGTCGTCTAAAAACATATTACCTCATGCTGGTAAAGAAAATTCTTTATTATGATGATATTGATGATTATATTTACTATCTTTAAGTTTACAACCATCAGTCGCTGTTGTAATCACGGATGATATAAACTTAAGTCTACCATTAGCAATTAATTCACAAATAGCTGGAGATGATAATCTCAAAAGATTTTTTGCTGTTGCATTTATCTTTTTTGCATCCATGGTGATTGATTCTGATGCAGTCATTTTAATATGACCACTATCAGTTCCACCACCAATAGAAACTAACTCAATATCATTTGCCTGCATTCTTATTTTACCATTAGTTGCGATAATGTCAATATCGCCATTCTCTGCATTAAAGAAGATGCCTTCCTGTTCTTCCTTAAGGTCCATCCCACACTTAAATTGTATAGCACCAGGAGATGTGAGAGAAGTACAACCTGGTCGGTCACCATCTTCATCCATAGAAAATTGATGCCGACCATCCTTTGACTGTAACATGACTCCGGAGGTGGTTCCACCATCCTTATGGACTTTGCCGAATAACAGTTGTCCATGATCATTTCCATATTGTATGGCAGTGAAGTTTCCCTTTGATCTTGATATTTGCCCATTTCTAGACAATTTAGAATTAGATCTCTTTGTCATGATTTTATGTTTTTACTATTTAAGTAAGATTTTCTGGAGTTCCTGGAATATTAAGTCTAGGATCATTATTAGTAACGTCAGTACCAGATCTCTGAATAGCAGAAGGTCTCGTTGTAACTTCACCCTCAATACTTTCAAGGAGAGTATCAAAGACTTGGATAGGAGTGCCTGCTGTTTTATATCTTCCAGCAAAGCGTATACCATTTTCATAATATACTTCACCATAATATGCACGACCTCTGACATATCCAGTCTGCTTGAGTCCAACAAGATCTGTAATTTGAATAACAGTTCCTGGTTCTGGATCAATGGGGTCAACTATGACATCATAAATTGGGATACCTTTAAATCCTACTCCTGTAGGACTAATAATATCAATAATCGGTGTGCTTGTAAATGGTGGTAAGATTGTTGGTATTTGTCTAGTTGGAATAATTGGTGGTGGTGTGTCAGAAGTGCCAAATAGTAAACCTGGTGGTGGCTGGTCTGGAGGAATATCCACAGTTATATTTGGTGGGTCTATTGGTATACCCGATGTTGTAAGTATTGGTATTGATGGTGGTTGTACCGGAGTACCTGATGTTGCTGGTGGTGGGACAAGTGGTGGTGGAACATTAATTGTTGATATCCTGCCAAATGGTCCGACAGTTATCGGCAATTCTATTGGATCAGATGGATCATCACCCGTTCCAGTAATAGTCAAACCATCTCCTGGAGTATATCCAATACCAGGATTGATAGTATGGATTCCAACTAATATTAATTGAACAGGAACCAAAGGAGGAGGTAATATTGTTGATATTATTGGTGGTGTATCTGGCGGTGTATCTGGCGGTGTTTCAATTTCACCAGTAATTAATATTGGTGTTCCTGGTGGTGGTTGCGGGATATTTGGTGTCCCTGGCGGTGGTGGTGTTCCTGATCCACGAGGTGGTGTTTCTGGTGGTGGTGGTGTTCCTGGTGGTGGTGGCGTTCCAGTTGTAGATATTAATGTGGGTGGTGGTTCAGGTGGTTCATATGTATAACCATTTCCATTATCTTCTGGTATAATAGTAGCAACAGTGCCAATACCGCCAACATTTCTTGTACAAGGTGGGGGAATTAATACAGCACTCACGCCAGTGGGATTTTGTCTCCATGATCTATCATCTTCAATCTGCTCAGGCACAAGACAGGTTATTCTAACTGCGGCATAAGTTGGATTCTCTCTAAAAGTTGATCCTGCAACCCTTCTATTTCTCAGAGTAAGTTTAACTTTTCTCTTTCCCTCATTTATCTGAGCACTAAAATCCTTTATAGATCCACCTCTGACCGTACCTATTCTCTGACCATCAATATCAATAAAAAGAATATCATCTGCCTCTGCCTTAAATTTATAATCTCCAGTAATTGGAAAATTTACATTATCCCAAGTCATCTCCCAAGTTTTTCCTTGAATTCCTTTACTAGTTCCCTCTCCTTCTTTTAAGAATGGAGATAAACGCCTCCCCAGCTTTCCCTTTTGATATGATGCAAGTATCGGTTGAATAATATTACCATCATCGTCTACTTTATTTTTCTTACTATTATAAGTTGCACCATCAACTGCATCAATCTGCCTTACTGTCTGTAGAGTTTTATCTAAGCGATATGTAAGGTCCCAAGTTCCTCTACCTTTATCCTTGAATACTTTTCTTTGATTAGATGGAGTAAAGATTCCCTCCGTACATCTAATCTGCATATCATTATCATCATTAAAGGAATGAACATAGTCAGCAAAAATAATATTACTAGTTCTAGATTGTCCGCTTTCCTCTACTCCTCTGGCATTTCCAAATCCTCTCTGAAGCACTCCCTGCTCAAGGATTTTTTCATCTAAACCGGTAGGGTTTGAAGCAGAACCAATTTTAATTGTCTTAGTAACACTACCCCTTTCACCAGTCTGTTTAAATGTTTCTCCAGATATTTCAATTGATTTAAATACTTTACCAGATGTCGATGGATTGTCGTTCCATTGAAATTTGATTGTCACGTCACCTCCATCAGGACCGTTTATAATTAAGTTTTTACTATCATCAGAAAACTTTGCTATTACTCCAGGTGATTTTGATTCAATTTTTAGACTTGCATTCACATCAAAGTCTTCCACTTCTCTAGTATTACTGCCTCTACCTAAATTTGTAGAACGTACAGCATCATCATCGAATTCTATTTTTTGTCCATTTGACTCAATCCGATACCCAAACTCCCTTGGATTATCAATATTATATGTGATTGGGATTTCGGTTTTTAAATTTTTTGTTGGCGAAGTTTTACCAGTCACCAATGCAGTAACTTTATAATCGACACCAACTTTTACTCTCTTCTCAACAGTTTCAGTGGTATTATTTTTTTTAACATTATCAATAATAAACTGATGTGATCCATCGATCTCATCAAATAAAAACTTAATTTCCCTGTTGCCTTTAGTTCCCTGACCAAAAACATCAAAATCAACGGGAACTCTATCAAGCGATTTGTCTGTTGGTTTTGCTACCCAATCTGCGGTATGAAAAACTTTTGTTGAGATTTCATTTACTCTAATTTTTTCACGTTGACGAAGAAGAATTTCAATTGTAGCTTTACCTTTGACTAGTCGCACTTTATGTGGTGTCAAATTTTCTTTTTCTTTTCTGAATCCATCCAGAACATATTTTCTTTTATTGTCTCCTTGAATAAATGTGACCACTGCACCATTATCAGCAGCACCTTTTAATGTATAAAATCCATCATATGGGACTGTGATGATCCATGAGGTGGTGAATCTTGAACCAGATCTACCACTTCCCTTTGTACTTAAAGGTAGAATTGGAGATACTGCATAGCGATTCATAAATTTACTCCATGTCTTCTTTCCATTATCATTACGATGATTAACAGGATACCAATCATCCAACTCTGGTAAATTGGAATATCGTGTATGCCAGAATGGACTTGGTGGACAAGGACCCTCATGGGGAGGAATTGGTTCTGCTGGGACTGGTGGTAAGGGTGCATTAATTGTGAGTGCTACACCATATGGATTCTCATTCCAAGATTTTTTGACTATAATCTCTTGTTCGATCTGTGCATAGACGACCTTAATACTCATGGCAAGTCCCATAGGGTTGCCACTATTGATCGACTTACCTGGTTTTTGAACTAGAGCAGCTCGAATATCATATGTTCCTTCTTCAATCTCCCGAGTATATACTGTCTTACCTGTGCTTGTCCCTGATTTTGTAAAACCTTCCTTATTAATTGTAACATATCCTCTACCCTTCTTTTTATTGCCGATCTCTATTTCAACTTCATCATCAACCTCAACCTCGACTACGTAGTTTCCGGTGACAGGAAATTTTATATTATTCCAAACAATATCATGCGTTCCTGCATAATCATTAGACTCTGCGATAGGAGGTTCAGATGGTTCAGATGTTTCTGGTTTATCTAAACTATTAATAAATTGTACTGATAGAAGTCCATTTTTATCAATACCATTGCTAGCATCATCATCAAAGATTATGGTTTCATCGGTTGCCTTAAATCCAGATCCACTGCTAGACTGAATCATTTTTATATCATATTCCTGTCCAGCAGTAAAAAATCCAGATCCAAACAAAGTTTCCCTCTCTTTTCCCCGAAGTGCAGTGGTATCTCTATTCCCTCTTTGAGCAATTGTAACTTCATAAAGGTTTCTCTTCAACTGTATTAAACCATCATCAGTCTGAATATCAATTTGACGTGCAAAAACACCAGCGGTTGTAAGATTATCATCTACTTTAAGTTCAAATCCAATTTTTACTTTTCCTGTCCCACTTATTTTTAATTTGGGAACTCCATCTCTCTCAATAAATTTTACCTGGGGTTTCACAGTTGGAGGAGCACTAGATGGATTCTTTTCTTTTTTCTTAATATCTGGATACTCTGGATCGATTTCAAGAGGATTGAAAGGTGTAATGGCATTTTCATTAAAGAAATCACCCTGTTTTCCTCTAAGATTGGGATTAGTTCTAAAGAGTGGTCTATTTGCTTTGTTAATAAATTCCTTAGTGTTAAATACACGTTCTCTCTCTATATCAACTCCTTCAGTTGAAAATCCCTTATTTAAGATTTTTTGTTTTAATCCCCGTAATCTTTCAGTTTCTTCATATATAAACTCCAAATCAAAGGTGCTTCTACGTTTACTGCTACCTTTTCTAACCCGTTTTCTAGTCGTAGTGAAGACTCCTCCTTTTACTACTTTGATTTGCATGTCATCATTATCATTTGCCGATCCAAGATAGTCCGCAAAAATAGTATTGGAACTTCCTCTCCCACCCTCTTTCTTTTTCGTCCCTTGATCAATGATTCCCTGCTCCAAAAGTGCTTCAAAACTATCAACACCATCTCTCTCGACATCGATTGTGTGTTCGACTTGACCTCTCTCTCCAGAGACTTTAAAAACTTTGTTAAGAATGGTTATCTTTTTAACAGCAATTCCAAAATCCTTTTTATTATCATCCCAATTCAGACGTAATGTAATTTTACCTCTCTTTTTATCAGTAAATTTAGTGACTAAATCCTTTCCATCATCAGAAAACTTTGCATTTATACCTGGATCCGATGAAACAATTTTAAATGTAGCATTTGCATCATCACCATCACTATCCAATAAGACGATTGATTTATTATTTTTTGATATTCTGGAAGGATTGATAGTATTATCGTTGCCTAAGTTTCTATTATTCAATCCTTCGTAAAAAATAGATATTTTTTGACCCTGCACTGGTTCATCTTTTATCTTTGCTGTTGCCACAGCTTGGACTGTATACGTAGTATTTGCAACTACTTTACGTGTGACTTTTTCACTATCAGTGCCTTTTTTTAGATTTTCAATGGTAAACGTGTCATTTGGATCATCTTTATTTGTAAATACAAATTTAATTCTTCTATGACGACGACTTCCTTGTGCAAGAACGATAAATTCTACATCATTTGTATTATTTTTCTTTGTTTTAACTGAAGTAAGAGTTCTTTGCTCTATAGTCTTCACAACTTCATTTTGAAGTTCTATCTTAATTTGATGGGGTCCAGATTTTTTAACATCATAAGATACAAATTTAGATGGTTTCTCTCTATTCCTTCTCAATCCCCTCATTCCAGGGAGTTCCATCAAAAATTCACCATCAAAATAAACAGTGCCCTTATGATCACAAAGACCCCTAAATTTATATTCTCCTGGATGAGGAAAGTTCTGTTTCCAAATCATTGTATAAAGTTTTCCTGCTCCGTCTGTTCCAGGAACATTCGAAGCCTGCTGTGGACTAACAGCATACCTATTCATGAATGTTTTTTCAAGATCAGTTGTAAAGGTTTTATCCTTTCTCCTATTGACTCTAAAGGTTAGATCATAGGTTCCTCTTTTTTTCTGTTTTTTATTAAGTTCTTTAATTCTTTCCTGTTGGAAGGTTATGTCACCTCTGAGTTCCTCCAATGTTATAACTTCAGATTCAGTAAGAGGTCCTTTTTCCTCTAAATTTTTAATGGATGCTTCTGCATCTAATATTTTATTCTCTAAATTTCCAACTTTTTTTATAATTCTTTCAGATGTCTCTTCAGCAAGTTCAATTTTTCTCCTATCATGTGCTTTGAAGTTTCCAATGTCAGACATAACTTGAATGTCGTCATTATCATTTGCAGATCCAACTACATCGGCAAATATAATTCTACTTCTTTGTCCCGAAGTTTGAAACTTCTTTGATTCCTTTGCGTTTCTGCCACCATCTTCTAAAAGACCTTGTTCGAGAACAACTTCATCAAGTCTTTTGAATTTTTCTTTTGCCCTTTTACCTTGTCTCGTTCTGATTTCTACATCATAAGTTGTATTTGCAAGAACTTGATGCACGTCCCTACGTGTCTTTCCACTTCTGTTTTCACCAGTTACACCTTTAACTCTAAATGAGTGTCTTCCATCTCTGGATGTGAACTGAAAATATACATTGCGATTTTTGTGTGAACCTTGACCAAATGCTTCGAACTCAACAGGTACAAATAAGTCATCTTCAATTTTACTTCCACCCCAGGCCCAGTGTTGTACAGGATATAATAATTTACCCCTTGCTCCCACAACTCTTCTTGGATTACTATCTCTTGTTGTCCACCAAGGTTTATTTGGATTAAAACTTTTTAAAAAATCTAAGTACTTATCCAGTTGTTGCTCAAATCCAGTGTCCCTTTTGAGAGATATGATCTTAGTCGGATCCCACTCACCTAACACCGTCTGATCTACAAGTGAGTAAGTATTTCCCCAAGGAGTGTCGGACAAATCCAAAGATAATGGTCTACGGTTATTGAAATCATACTCTTCAATATCCTCAATATCATCATATGTCTCGACAATCTCTCCAGTGTTTCCGAGAATAGAAAATGCCCTAGCACCAGACCCAAGTTTACAAGTATCAAAGATGCGTACTTGTGGAGGAAGTTTATATCCAAATCCACCATGCACTACACGAATGTGCATTATAGAACCATCTTTTCCAATAATAGGTGATCCGAACGCACCTATCCCACCACCACCTTCTATCAAAACTTCTGTTTTACAACCTTTTGTTTCATCATCGTCTTCATCATAATTTATATCAGGATTTAATCCTTCGACAGTATCGCAAGAATTTAATGTAACTCCGTCAGGTTCATATAAATTATACTTGTTCTTTCTCTTGGTAGGTAAAGTATCATCATTTGTAAGTTTATTTACATCATTAATATTTAAATACCTAATTCTTTTTCTAGTTTTAAAGATGAATGTGGTTCCTGGATTTTTTTCTGCATACTTATTTGCTTCAAAAACGGAAAGTCCGGATATATATCCTCTCCTTTTATCAATATATCCAACGCGAACCTCATCAGTATCTTTAGATCTTCTCTCAAAGATCTTATACTCTGATTTATTCTTTCTGTCAGACTTCCCTAGTGTCATCTTATAGTTTTACTTCTGATATCATTTGTTTTATTTATTAGAACATTTCAAAGCTTTGTCCATCAATAGTCTCACCATCAAGAAGTCTTTGTGCTGCTTCACGCTCTTCCTGTTCTCTTTCTAATGCTTTCTCGTAGGCAGCATCTTCTCTATCTAATGTTGCTTGAAGTGATTTGTCTGGAGATAAATCAACACTAGGTGTGCTCGTAGAAGGTTGTGCAAAATCTGGAACAGACTCTACTTGACCAAAGAACTCTCTATCAGTCTTGAGATTTTCGACCCCAGAGATAGAATCTCTTTTTATATATTCTCCAATAGCTGGTACAGATGGAGTTTCTTTATCACCAGTGCCGGAACCACCAGTTGCTAATTGATAAAAATCAGACAGAGCTTTCTTTGGTTCCAATTCACCAGGGAAAATACTATAGATTATATTTTTAAAGTCTAACGCACCACTAAGTCCTGAACTAATGTCCGGAATCATATTTAATACTCCATCCATTCCATTAGAAACTTGAGAGGCAGTATCCATAAAATCACCAGCAGCAGAAAATGCACCTATACCTCCACTGATAGCATCACTACCAGAAGAAATTAATCCACTTATAGAACCCATTTGACTTTGAAGTCCATCAATGTAGGAATTAACATTTCTAATTACGTTTGTATTTGCTTTATCGATTTCCTTTTTATTTTTTGCTAAGAGTGTTGCTGTAAGTGTCTCTGCCTGACATACCGAAACTTTTGGTTTTGTTCTAAATTTTTTAAAACCCTGAGGATTATTATTTGCTAATTTTCTTGCATCCTCTACTAAATCAGATACAGTTGCGGGAGCTCTCTCATCATTCTTAAAATTTGAATTAAGAGATTCGGAAAGAACTCCTTTAATTTGTTCACATAATCCACCAGTCATTTGATTATACATTCCAGTTATCTGTTGGGTAATAATTTCTTTTAAATCTCCAAAGTTATTTCTAAGACTTGTTGGTAGTGCTGATATAACTTCTGACATTACAACATTTAGTTGTTTTAATATAAACTCCATCACCTTATCAAATATAACTTTCATATATTTTGTCATCTCACATGCTCCTTTATGCATTATGTCTTCTAGTGGGGTTGCTAAATCAGAAACTGCATCAGTATAACTTTGAATACTATGCAGAAGTTTATCTATGCTTTCCGTTAAATTATCGATGACTATTTGTATTGATTTAATTGCAGATTGAATAAGATCATCTGGTTTTGCGAGGGCAGTTTTTTTCTTATATTCTTCGTCTCTTTTTATATCAGCGGCAGTGATTTGCTGAACATCAGGACTCTCTCTATATGCTGGTGCTGATGGTGGTGTTGTAGGACTCTCGTGCTCGTTTTTTCTATCCTTTATTCCTTTAGCAACTCTCTTCATTACAAGATCTTCAGTCTCTGCAAAGGAAAGACCTTTTCTTGCTGCCTCTTGTCTTGCTGCTTGAGCGTCCGCAAATTGTGCCCTGGTGGGAGTTAAATCTGGTCTTAATCCATACTTATTCAGTTTAACATTCGGTGGAATGGGAGCACTTTCTGGCGGTGCTCCGGGTCTTACGGCGGATAAATCACTATCAGGTGGTGTTTCTTTTTCTCCTGTAGCAGGATCCTTAGGTTTCGCTCCTGTCGCGTATCCAGAAACCGCAAGAGATCCTGGTTGAGTATTAGTAACAGCACTGCTTTCATCCGTTGCAGCACCAATCGTTGTAGCACCAATCGTCTGCGCGTTATTTCCCAATACTCCCATGATTAAAGGGATTCTCATCTCCTGACCATCAAGGAAGAACCCAAACACCATATTTCCCTGACGAAGATTTGGTGATTGCAAACTATTAGTATTGCTACTACCGGCAGTCACCGGATACATAATCTGTGCCCAGGGAAGTTTATCGGATGGAATTTCATTTTCACCTTGATCATGAAGACCAAGTATTCTTACTCGATATCTTCTACCCCAACCTTTATTTTCATAGGGTGATTCCGTAGGTTTACTTGATATGTTTTCTCTCCAGGTAGAATCGTCAGCGATCTGCCCAATCCACCAGTGAAAACTTGTACCTAAAATACCGGAATCAAATAGTGCTCCCTGTTGCATACTCAGTCTTCGTAAACCCTACACTCATCAGCATCAGGTTCGACCTCACAGAACAACTCAAGTGCAGTGGGATCATGATGATCTCCTGCCTCAATATCTTTTTTATGATTTTTTACATATAGTTCTAACTCTTCAAGCTCTCCCTCAATATGACGACGTTGCTGTGGTGATGTCGTTGGATTCTCAAGAATTTTTTTATCTTGCTCAATATGCTTTTCGACGCTTTCCATGTTTGTTAATCTCTTAGTGTGTGATTTCCTGTCCGTCCAAAAGAGTCCCTTATTAAAGTAAGTTTAGAAAGAGTTCTTTTAGGACTTATAAAATGACATAGACTTGCTATAATATATAGACCCCCACTCTGTCTGTCAACCTCATCATTTTTTGTGTCAGATTGTGGTGACGGAGCATCAAAAAATATCATATCTCCTGCATGTAAATCAAAATCGCCAGCGATAGTAATATTTACTTTCGTTGCAAACACCTGATTGTACCTCATAATCGATTGATTTAGAATATCTTCAATCTCAAAATCAGATTCATTTTCTGATTTTGGTTCATCATCAAAAGTTCCAACATCAAATAAAGAAATAGTGGTTCTAGCAAACTCTTTAACTAAACTGGGGTTGAATGCAGGTAAATCCAAACCAGCAGTTGATAATGGTTCATTAGTTTCTCCGCTAGATTGATCGGTCTGTTCAATTGCTGGTGAAAACATTACAGTCCTTTTAAAATCTTGAGTGAATGGGTTGAATGTAATTGTAGCAGTGGAATTCGCTCCCATTTTATTCCTAGACATAGCATCAGAGGTGGTCCTATCATATGTCAGTGCTTTATAATCATATCCTGCAGGTATATCTCCTTTTTTTCCGCCATTGATTACATCAGTGAGTTTCATACCAGCAGTGCTTTCATTATAAATGATTGATCGTTTTGGTTTGTTCTTTTCCTTATCAAATAAACTATCAATAGATTTAAATATCATTTTGTCAGATGTTTCAAAGAAAAAATATCCAGCTACATCTCCTAAACCACCGTCAGGAACAGATTTTTTCGCAAATGAATTCAACATAAAATATGGTTTTCTACGCAAACCAAACTCAGATAAGTTGTTACTTGTAATTTCAACATCCAAACCCTTTGTAGTTGCGAGGTAATTATTATCGGTGAGAATTTTTTCTACATGATCAGAGATCTTTCCATCAAACCTTTCAAAGATTGATGTATTATCATTCTTTGCATATGCTTCTGATACTAAAGAGCATACAACCATTGTTTTGTTTGACTCTTCTGATATTGGAGTTGGATTTGACACGATCATTCGTTGTTTCAACTCAACATTATTATTATCCTTTACTTTAATCTGAAAATATTCGCTACCAGTCAGTGGAAGTCCCTCCATGATAGTTTTATTATTAATGGTATTGCCGGAGTCTGCGAACATCACAGATCCCATTACACCATCTTGGAGAATACTTTCATAATATCTAAAGTTGACAATTCCAGATGATATATCAACATCATTTGACCCATCTATGCTAGTTAAAACAGCATAATCAATAAAAGATGGTCCCTCTTTTTGTCCTTGTGCTTCTGCCATTTTGATTTCCTACTATACCTATTTAACTAAAACTTGTAAGTAATTTCAAAAGAATTGTCTTTAGTTTTTGATAGTGTTGGAGTTGAACTAATCATTGACGATGTATCATCGCCACCAGAATATGTTGGCGTTTCGCTCTCACCTCCTGCCATTGCCATATCCGGTTCTTGTGGTCTTTCATAACTTGTAAAGTCCATTAACACACTGACAGCATCTGGACCTTCCGCAGTGTTAATGGCGTCAAACAATCCAGGATAAGCACTCTCGATTGCCTCATACGAATCAGTATCTATAACATATTCTGGACCCTGTTCTCCAAGAATTGCGTGAGTTAGTCCTTTTACAAGTCCTCCGAGTCTATATGCAACATGAACATGATCATCATGACCACCAGGATCCACCATCGTTGTACCTGGGAACTGAGAACCAGTAATAAGTTCCTTAGGTTGAACACCTTTCATCTTATTAAATTGATTCAATACATTAACAATAGGTTCTTGCTCGTTAGTAAATGCACCAATGTCAATTGCCCTATTGATATAGTGATATGAACCTGTAGCATGTGTCCCTCTTACGCCACCAAAGTCTGGGTGCTCTGTGATTCTATTATAATCTCCATATCCATCCGCAGCAACCGCAGCAGACTCAAGATTCTTTTCAATAAACTTACCTGCTTCTCCTGCAAGGTTTGATGCACTATCATCAGTTTCAATGCCTGTGGTTGTAGAGGCAAGACTTGTTCCTGCCTTTCCAGATTCGTCCTTTTTACCCATGACATTACTAAAAATTGTCCCAAGATCAGGAAGTTTCGATACCACTTTATCAACATTGGACTTAAATCCACCCAATCCCAGGGCGTTTATTGCACTCTCTTCAGTCTCTTGTATTGCAGGAACAAAATCACGAGCAAACATATATGCGTCAATACCCATGGAAACTGGAGCAAGTCCAGCGAAATCGAATCCAGCAGATATGGTTTCAAGTAATCCTCCTATTGTATCGCCACTAGCAAATCTATCATATGCAAACAGAAGGTTAAATAAACCACCGATAAATGGAAGTGCTCTTCCGCCAACTTTCTTAGCAATCCCACCAACATCGCCCAAACTATTGATGCCCTTTTTCTTTAATACTTGAAGAACATTATCAAACCCAGGTATTTTTTTAAGCACTTTTAATATCGACTCACCTATAGACTTAGCTTTTTCTATGATCGGTTCTATAAATGGTTTAATTTTATCAAGTATAGGTTGAAGAATTTTTTTCTGCGCTTTTTCTGCTAGATTGCCAATAGAACTTTTTACTGAACTCACAGCATTATCGTATTTGCCTTTAAGTTTTTGACCTACGGCAACAACATTATCATATTGTTTTCTAGTGAACTCAGAAGCATTTTTATATTGATCCTGAAGTAAGTTTCCAAGTTTACCTAGGTTTCCTCCGGACAAATAATCAAGTCCTCCACCGATTGCTTTAAGTCCTTTACCTGCTAAATCTCTTGCACCTTTCGTTGCTGCTGCTATATTATCACCTGCTTGTGCAAAAAAACCAAGTAAACCACCACGTTTAGGAATGTCTGGAGTTACTTTCTTTGCTTGTGTAAGTGCTTGAGATCTATTAGCACCACCAGTCAGCGCTTTATTATACTCTCGGATTTGGTTGTCTGCCAAACCCATATCTTTTAATTTAGTTTCTACTGATGTCTTAGATCTTATTGTTCCATCAGGATCAACTATGTTAGTCGGTCTTACTCTCCTTGGTTTATTGGTCTTTGGATCTATACCACTTCTTGATTTTGTCTTAGTCTTATTCTTAT
>CENJ01080408.1_pt1 | contig 16228 bp, 12 predicted proteins | sample 356161 | NCBI WGS metagenome assembly CENJ01 (sample SAMEA2619531, study PRJEB7988) | marine metagenome | biome: marine biome (ENVO:00000447); feature: surface water layer (ENVO:00002042); material: "saline water (ENVO:00002010), including plankton (ENVO:xxxxxxxx)" | depth 5 m
GGGATGCCCCTCGCATCCCATGGCATCACGGCGATGCTCGTCAGAGATGATCACGAGCAGATTTGGTGGTGAGGTTGGCTGGCGGGGCATGTCTCGTCTATTTCTGGGGGTAGAGAGCGTCGATCCTGTCCCCATACAACTCGCGAACAACATGGCGCCTGACCTTGAGAGTCGCGGTCATCTGGCCGTTTTCGGTGGTGAAGGGCTCATCGGCGATGATGTAGCGCCGCACCCGTTCGAGTTGTGACAGGCGGCTGTTGGCGCGGTCCACAGCCTCACCAATCATCGTATAGAGAGCGTCCGGCGAGGGGGCGATGGCCCGCAGATCGTCCGATGGCACGATCACGGCCGATAGCCAGGGGCGTTTGTCCCCATCGACCATGACCTGTTCGATTTCGGGCTCAATCGTCAACAGCGCCTCGACGCGGCCGGGGGCGATATTCTCGCCGCCGGAATTCACGATGATGTCCTTCTTACGGCCGGTGATCGAGATATAGCCGTCAGCATCGATCTCGCCAATATCGCCGGTATGAAGCCAGCCATTGCGTATCGCCGCCATCGTCGCGGCGTCATCGCGCCAATAGCCCTTCATCAGCAGATTGCCGCGCACAAGGATCTCGCCATCATCGGCGATACGCAGATCGACGCCGGCAACCACCGGGCCAACCGTTTCAATCTTGATCTGTCCCGGCCGGTTGGCAGAGATCAGCGGCGAGGCTTCGGTCTGGCCATAGCCCTGCAGCAGATTGATTCCGAGCGCCATGAAGAAATTGCCGATTTCCGGATTCAACGCGGCACCGCCGGAAATGAAATATTGCAGCTGGCCACCGAGACGGGCCCGCACCTTGGTCCTGACAAGCCTGTCGACGACGAGGTTAAGAACGAATTCATGCGGCAGCAGATGTCGCCCGGCAAGGCGTTTGCTGCCAAGCCGTACCGCCGCCATGAACAGCTTTTCAGACAGCCCGCCCTTGGCCCGGACGCCGCGCATGATGCGGTCATGAAGCACCTCATAGAGGCGTGGCACCGCGGTCATCAGCGTGGGGGAGACCTCGATCAGATTGTTTGCGATCTGGTCGGTGCTCTCGCAATACCAGACTTCGGCCATGATCTGGAAGGGAAGATGCATGCCGGCGGTATGTTCATAGGAATGCGACAATGGCAACAGCGACAGAAAACGCTGGTTCTCGAGGACATTGCCCTCGGTAAGAAGCTCCATCGCTGCCTTGATGTTGGCCTGGATCGACCGGTGCGTCAGCATCACACCCTTGGGGCGCCCGCCAGTGCCGGAGGTGTAGATGAAACAGCACACATCATCCGGCTGCTGAGCGGTGATCCGCGCGTCCAGATCCTCCAGCGGCGCCGCGCCGGCAAGCGCCGCCCCCCAGAATTGCAGCTTTGGCCGCAGCCCGTCAGGTGCGGTGAAACTGTCATCCATCACGATCAGGCTGTGAAGCGACGGTGCGCGGTTGGCGGCAAGCGCGATCCGCGAGGCCAGCATGCCGCCCGAGGTGATGGCAACGCTCGCCCCTGAATGATCCATGATGTAATGGTGGTCATCCTCGGTGTTGGTCGTATAGGCCGGCACGACGATGGCACCGATTGACATCACCGCCAGATCGGCGATCGCCCATTCCGGCCGGTTCTCGGCCGAGACAAGGACACGCTCGCCTGGTTCGACCCCGCATTTCACCAGTACCGCGGCAAGTCGTCTGACATCATCAGCCACCGCACGCCAGCTATGGCCATGCCAACTGCCGTCACGTTTCTCGAACAACAGGTTGCGCTCGCCGCCCGCGTCAACATTGGCAAAGAAGGCCTGCGGCAGGTTTGCCGTCTCGACATAATGCGTGCCTTCGGGCCAACGTTCCTGTGTCATCCAAATCATATCCCGGGCGCGCTGCCCCTGTGGTCGCAATGGCGTGTCAGAAAAGCTTAATGAAAAACCCCTCCGCTGCAAATCTCTTTAAGCACCGGTGATGCCGATGCCAGATCATGCGGTTATCAGATCAGGCGGGTGCCAGATCAGGCAGGTATCAGGGGGCGGCCCGCAACATGCAGCTGACCATGCTGTCCCACAGCTCGCCACAGAGACGCTGCGCGTCCTCTGCCAGCATCTTGCTGGTGGTGATGCGGAAAATCGACGATCCGTCATCACGCAGCCAGGGTGTGATGGTCAGCCCGGTAAGGGCGCTCTTGTCGGGGAAGTTTGTCTGGATCCGGCTGATCTCGGACAACGCCCCGGTGCGTGAGCTGAAAGCGCCAAGCTGGGCGACGAATCCCTTCGCTGTTGTCGCCTGTTTATCCTGATCTGTTACGGCTACAGGCCGCCGCGCAGGCGTGCTGTCCGCCTTGATGGCTGGTGCCGCTGCTGTCACATCGGTGTCGAGCAGCGCAAGGGTGTTCGGCGCGGTGCCAGTGGTGACGCTCGTTGCTGGCTGTTTGTCCTGTGATGACTGAGTGGTGCCAGTCATGCTCGCCAGCGCTGCTGTCGCCATCGTCAATTCTTCTGTCAGGCTGTCACGCTCGGCGGTGATGTCGCGCAGCGTATCGCGGGTTGCGGCAAGCTCGGCGATCTTCGCTGCCATGTCGTCGCTGGTGGGTGCCTCGATGATCGCACTCCTGGCGGCGGTGAGGGCGCCGGTCAGCTCGTCGATGCGTGCGAGGGCCACCTCATGGCGGGCCTCAAGATCGCGCAGATCAGCGCCAAGCTGACCATTCGCCTCGGTCCCGGCCGCAAGGTCTTGCTGCAAGGTGGTGATTTTGCCGCGAAGCTGATCACTCTCTGCCGTCAGATCATCCAGTTTTGTGCTGAGAATCCTTTTGGTGTCGATCTCGCGAAGAAGGCGGTCATTGTCGATTTGTAGAATGGCAACTTCATTCGACAGATCATCTGTCCGCGCCTGTGCCTTCTGCAGGCGGTGCAGCATGTCGGCAACAGTGTCCTCGGCCTGTTTGATCGTCGTCGCGGCGAGAATGGCGCTGTCACCCTCACAGGCGGCAGGCTTGTCCTCTGTTGTGCTGGAAAGCTTGGGAAGTGGCGCCTGGCCAGGCGAACAGGCGGCAAGCGAGGGATGTCTTTTCAGGATTGCCTGGTCGGCCTGCGCATAAAGCCCTGCGCACACATCGCCAATCATGTCGCTGGCGGCATCGCGGGCCACCGGGTCAAGGATTTCGGCATTGGCCGGGTTGGCAAGATTGTTCAGCAGCCACATCGAGTAGCGGTTGAGAAGCTTGTCAATGGCGGCGTTGTCGATGTCATTCCGACCTTCCAGTTCGCCCGCGCGCCTGATCACCGAGCCTGAATAGGCACGCCGTTCGGACCACAATCGTCCCACTTTCTCATCAACAAGGCTCTGCATCGCCATGAGGTCCGCAAACGCGCCACAGACCGCACCCTGTTCGGCCATCGAAGCATGCGTCTGCCAGGTGCCGAGGTCGATTTCGGCATGGGCGGCTTTCGGCGACAGCGAAATCGCGACAAGCGCTGCGAATAGACGGAACCTGAACATACGCACCAAATAACAGGCCACCCGACGCATCATGCCGGTATGGGTTCAACAAAGTCGAAGGAGTTTAGGCTATTTTAACCAAATCTGTCAGCAACCAGTCAGTAACCTGTCAGTAACTTGGCGGTGGCGTCTCAGATGCGCCCTATCGCGAGAATTGCAGCGCGTCGCCGGCCGCGCGGATCAGCGCCATCGCCTTGTTCTGCGTTTCCTCATATTCGGCCTGCGGATCACTGTCATAGACAATTCCGGCGCCGGCCTGGATATGAAGCTTGCCGTCACGGACAAGCGCTGTTCGAAGGGCGATACAGGTATCGAGATCGCCAGCCGCCGATATATAGCCGATGGCGCCGGAATAGACGCCGCGCCGGTCGGGTTCAAGTTCGTCGATAATCTGCATGGCGCGGATTTTTGGTGCGCCTGAAACGGTGCCGGCCGGGAAGCCGGCAATCATCGCATCAACAGCGTCGAGATCCGGCCTGATTTCGCCTTCCACCTGCGAGGCGATATGCATGACATGGCTGTAATATTCGACCTCATAGTTTGATTTCACGCGCACGGTGCCGGGGCGTGCCACGCGCCCGACATCATTCCTGCCAAGGTCGAGAAGCATCAGATGCTCGGCCCGTTCCTTGACATCGCCCATCAGATCTTCGGCATTGGCGGCGTCTTCCTCGGGCGTTGCGCCGCGCTTGCGGGTGCCGGCGATGGGCCGGATGGTGACAACATCATCACGAAGCCGGACCAGAATCTCCGGACTCGAACCGACAATCGCCAGATCGTCGAAATCAAAGAAGAACAGGAATGGCGAGGGGTTCAGGCGGCGCAGGCTGCGATAGAGATTGAATGCCGGCAGGTGGAACGGGATCGAGAATCGCTGCGAGAGCACCACCTGAAAGATATCACCGGCGCGGATGTGATCCTTGGCCGTCTCGACCATGGCCAGGAAATCCTGCTGATCCACATTCGATTGCGGTTGCGGAAGCACTGCCTGGCTGCCGCCGGCCTCGGTTGCCGGCATTGGCGCATCAAGCGCCTTCAGCGCGTTGGCAATTCGGCTCTGCGCAACATTCCAGGCTGCCGCAGGCTCATCCCATTCCGTGGGGCGTACCTGAACGACAAGTGTGATGCTGTCGCGAAGCCTGTCGAAAATGGCGATAAGCGAAGGTCTGACAAGCATCGAGTCGGGCGTGTCGATCGCCACCGGGTTGGAATCCGGAATGGCCTCGATATGTCTGATCATGTCATAGCCGAAATAGCCAAACAGCCCGGCCGCCATCGGTGGCAGCGTGCCGGTGTCGGTCATCGCGGATTCGGCCATCAGCGCGCGAAGTGATTCCATCGGGGGGCGGTCGTCGGCGATGAATTCATCACCATCCTGCGGCGCGCGGTTGATCTCGGCAGTTGTGCCGCGGCACCGCCAGATCAGATCGGGAGCAAGGCCGATGATCGAGAAGCGGCCGCGTATTTCCCCGCCCTCGACCGATTCCAGCAGGAAGGTGTTCCGACCACCTGCCGCGAGACGAAGATAGGCGGAAACGGGGGTCTGCGTGTCGGCAACGAGTTCGCGCGCCACCAGCTGCGGGGTGCCGCCGGCAAACCCGTCGGCAAAGCGGTCGAAATCGTCGTCACCAGCCATGATTACTGACTGCCAATCAACAGCTGCTGAACCCCGCCAAGGCGAATCTGCAGGTCATGCGTCTGTGACAGATCACGCGACAATGTGCCCAGTATGTCCTGCTGAATGGCTCGGTTGGTGAAATTGCGAAGCAACTGTGCCGTTTCGGTAAGCTCGGATTCCTCAGCCGCGGTGACAGTTTCCGTGCGCACGGCGATGGCCTCGCTGCCACTTTCGACAACCCGGCTTTCGCCGATCGCCTGGCTGAAGGCGGCGGCGGCAATGAGGCGTGCAGCCTCATGGTCGAGGCCGGTGCCGGTGCGCCGGAAGGTGGTGGTTTCGTCGGCAGCGTCAAAGGCCGAGGCATCGCTGCTCAGCGTGGTGGCCTTTTCACGTGCCACCTTGATTGCCTCGACCAGCTTCCAGTCGGCGATGGCCCGGTTCCGTACCTCGGCCAGATCACGCTCGCGCGGGTCGGTCTCACCCGTCACCTCGACGACAAAGAACATGTCGTTGGCGCCTTCCTGGATGACGCTCAGATCGTCAACCTCATTTGACCAGATGGTGTCCAGCACAAGGCTGTCCTGTGCCAGTTCGGCGCCGTCTCCACCATAGGGGGCGCCGTCGATGTCGTTGCCGCGCCGGTCGATATCCGGCAGCGTCACAAGCGTACCGCCGACCTCCGCAATGGCCTCGTCAATCGTCGCGCCGGACGCCAACACATCTTCCAGAATATTGGCCTTCTCGAAAATCATGTCGGTCGCGGCTTCGGCCTGCAGCGTGGTGCGGATTGTCTCGCTGACATCGGCAAGGCTGGTCTCGCCGCCGGCCACCACCTCGTCGATGGCGATCAGATGTACCCCAAAGGCCGATTCAACAGGGCCGGTGACATCGCCTGTCGACGCTGTGAAGGCGGCCTCGGAAAGTGCCTCGTCCAGATCGCTGCGGGATACCAGGCCAAGCTGTGTGTCATCCTCGGTCCAGCCAAGCGTGTCTGTGGCGACTGCCGTGAAATCCTCGCCGCCAGACAGCCTTGCATAGGCGGCATCTGCCGCGGCCCTGTCATCGAACACCATCTGGCGAAGGCGCCGCCTCTCAGGTGTGGTGAATTCGTCGATCCGGTCTTGATAGGCCGTTTCAACCTCGGCATCGCTGATCTCGATATCGGCAGCAAACATCTGCGGGTCGATGGCACCAACGCGCGCGGTGCGCAGGGCCGGGGCGTCATAGCGGCTTTTCACATCGGCGAACCAGGCCGCCAGCGTGCTGCCACCGGGGTCGGCAACGGCACTTGCCTCGACCGGGACGCTGACCAGCCGGGCGGTCCGGCGTTCCAGCTCATGCGCTGTCACGGTGCGGGCCACCGCGTCGGGTTGCGTCGCACCGGACGCAATGGCGTCCACGATCTGCATGCGCCGCAGCGCGGTCTCGACTTCCTGCAGATATTCCTCTTCGCTAAGCCCGGCATTGGTCAGGGTGCTGATGAATCGTGACTGCGAGAAATTGCCAAGCTCATCCCGGAAGGATGGCTCGTTCGCCACCGCATCGCGTTGCATATCGCGGGTGACAGCAAGGCCAAGCCTGTCGGCCTCGGCGCGGAACACCACATCACGCGCCAGCGCGCCGGCCAACTCGGAAAGCAGCCCAGCCTGAATGGCCTCGCCCATAGTCGCGTTGGGAAGGTAATTGCGCCTGGCGCGGTCAAACTTCACCGCCACCTCACGCGGCGACATGCTCTGCTTGCCGGCGCTGATCGCCTTGTCGCTGCCACCGATGAGCCCGGTGGTCATGTCACCGACACCCCAGAGCGCGAAGCCGGCTGCCAGGAAGACCAGAAAAACCTTCATAATTGGCGACTTGGCACCGCCGCGTAATGCCTGAAGCATGGATTGTCCCTATTTTTGCTATGCTGGGCGTCTGTTCTTTTGACCCACCCCGTCGGCATGACCGGGCGCGATCAGGGTAATTCATGGCCGTAGTTGTAAACTTTCAGCCAGACCGGGGCAATTGACAATTTCGCGACCTGCGCTGCTTTGCAACACCCCAGGAGGGGCCGAAGCGGTGGTGTTCACGACTTTCGTTATGTAGGGTTCAGGGATTGTAGGTGCCGCCTGCGACGTGCTTCCGCCAGTGTGGTGGTGGCTGAGCGGAAGATCGGGCCGACGGGGGGAACTAAAATGATCATTGCAGCGAACTGGAAGATGAATCCGCCGCTGGCCGACGCCGCGGCGCTTGCCGCGGCCTATGCCGGTGAGGATTTTGAAGGTGTCACCCGCATATTGTTTCCACCAGCACCCTATCTGGTGCAGATGGGAGTCCGGCTTGACGGCACCGATGTTCTGGTTGGCGGCCAGGATTGCCACCAGCATGCGTCTGGCGCCCATACTGGCGACATCGCCGCCGGCATGCTGGCCGATTGCGGTGCATCCGTGGTGCTTCTCGGACATTCCGAGCGCCGCGCCGATCATGGTGAGGATGACGCGCTTGTCGCGGCAAAGGCGGTGGCGGGCCTGTCCACCGGGCTTGATGTGATGATCTGTGTCGGGGAAACGCTCGACCAGCGCGAGGCCGGTTCGGCCGAAGCGGTTGTCACCGCGCAGCTTGACGGGTCAGTGCCGGCAGGGATCGAGTCGTCCCGTTTGATGCTGGCCTATGAACCTGTCTGGGCTATCGGCACCGGCAAGGTTGCCGGGGTCGAGGAGATCGCCGCGATGCATGCCGCCATCCAGCAATGGCTTGCCGGGCGCGGTCTTGCCAGCGTGCCGATACTCTATGGTGGGTCGGTGAAACCCGATAATGCCGACGCGATTTTCGGCGTGCCGGATGTTGGCGGCGCGCTGGTTGGTGGTGCCAGTCTGAAAGCCGAAGATTTCAGCAGCATCTGCAGCGCCGGCGCACGCGCCGCGGCGGCACGGTCGTGAAAATCGTAAATTTCCCGAGATAATGGCCCCTGAGATAACGGCCCTCGAGATAACGGCCCTTGAAATAGCGGGAAACAGCCCATATAACTTCGCCACCTGACGCACCGCTGACCTTGGCAAGGCTAACCTGGCATGCAAACGCTTATCCTGACGATTCATATCCTGATTGCGCTGGCGCTGATTGGCGCTGTTCTGTTGCAGCGGTCCGAGGGCGGCGGTCTTGGTATTGGTGGCGGCGGCGGTTCCGGCGGCGGCTTCATGACGGCGCGCGGCACGGCCAACATGATGACCCGCGTCACGGCCATTCTGGCAGCCTGTTTCTTTGCCACATCGCTGATCCTTGCGATCCTGGCCGGCAGCCAGCGCGACAGCGTTTCCATCGTTGACGAAGTGATCAACGAGACGCCGGCCCCGGCCAGCGGCCCGGTGGTTCCGACGACGGAGTAAGCGCGGCCGGGCATCGCCGCTTTGTCAAGCGCCAAAAGCAGAATAAATCCACAAGATAGTGTGATTTTGGCACTTACATGCCGCTGCATATTGCGGTAGTAAGATGGCCCATGCCTCGATATATCTTTATCACTGGTGGTGTGGTTTCTTCCCTTGGAAAGGGCCTTGGTGCCGCCGCCCTTGCAGCCCTGCTTCAGGCACGAGGCTACAAGGTCCGTCTTCGTAAACTTGACCCCTATCTCAATGTCGATCCCGGCACGATGTCGCCAACCCAGCATGGCGAGGTGTTCGTGACCGATGACGGGGCGGAGACCGATCTCGATCTTGGGCATTATGAGCGGTTTACCGGTGTTCATGCGCGCCGTACCGACAATATCACCACCGGCAGGATCTATTCCGACGTGCTGGCGCGTGAACGCCGCGGCGACTATCTTGGCGCCACGATCCAGGTCATCCCGCATGTCACCGACGCCATCAAGGAATTCATCCAGTCGCACCATGATGATGAGGATTTCGTCATCTGCGAGATTGGCGGCACTGTCGGCGATATCGAATCATTGCCGTTCCTCGAGGCGATTCGCCAGCTTGGCAACGAGCTTGGGCGCGAGCAGACCTGTTTCCTCCATGTCACGCTGATCCCTTTCATTGCCGCCGCCGGTGAGCTGAAGACCAAGCCGACGCAGCATTCGGTGAAGGAGCTTCAGTCGGTCGGCATCCAGCCCGATATCCTGCTATGCCGGACCGAACATCCGCTTCCCGACGAGCAGCGCGGGAAGATCGCGCTATTCTGCAACATCCGCCCTTCGGCGGTCATCCTCGGCATGGATGTCGGCAACATTTATGAGGTGCCGCTGTCCTATCACGACCAGGGGCTGGATCGGGAAGTGATCCGCCATTTCGACCTTCCCGAAAAGGCGCCCGACCTGTCGGGCTGGGCGCGGATCAGCAACGGACTTGCCAATCCGGACAGCGAGGTCACCATCGCCATTGTCGGCAAATACACATCGCTTCAGGATTCCTACAAATCGCTTGGCGAGGCGCTTGTTCATGGCGGCATCGCCAACAGCGCCAAGGTCAGGATCGAATGGATCGATTCCGAGCTGTTCGAGAAAGAGGACGCCGCCATCGAGGCGCTGCACCATGTCAGCGGCATTCTGGTGCCAGGCGGCTTTGGCGAGCGTGGCTCGGAAGGGAAGATCCGCGCCATTGAATTTGCCCGCGTGCATCGGATCCCGTATCTCGGCATCTGTTTCGGCATGCAGATGGCGGTGCTGGAAACAGCGCGCAATCTGGCTGGCCTTCCGGGCGCCGGGTCGAGCGAGTTCGGCGAGCCCGAGATCCCGCTTGTCGGCCTGATGACCGAATGGACTTCCGGCAACGAGACATTGCAACGAAGCTCGGACAGCGATCTTGGTGGCACGATGCGCCTTGGTGCCTACCCATGCCTGCTGACGGAAGGCACGCTGGCGCATGATCTCTACGCCGCGCCCGAGATTTCTGAACGGCACCGGCACCGATATGAGGTTAATATCGCCTACCGTGACAGGCTGGAGGCTGCCGGCATGACCTTTTCCGGGCTGTCGCCGGATGGCAGCCTTCCGGAAATTGTCGAACGGCCGGACCATCCGTGGTTTGTCGGGGTGCAGTTCCATCCGGAGCTGAAATCGAAGCCGTTTGACCCGCATCCGCTGTTCACCGGCTTTGTCGCCGCGTCGATGGAAAAATCGCGGCTTGTCTGACATCAGGGTGGCCATGTCGCCATCGGGAGAGAGTGATATGTCCAGATTTCACATTGGCGAAATCCCCTGCGGTGGTGACAGTCCGCTGCTGTTGATTGCCGGGCCCTGCCAGGTTGAAGGGCTGGACCATGCGATGATGTGCGCCGAGGCGCTTTCCGGCATGGCGGCGGCGGCTGGCATGGGGTTTGTCTATAAATCCTCCTACGACAAGGCCAATCGCACCTCGGCCGGCGCGGCGCGCGGGGTCGGTATGGATGAGGGGCTGCGAATCTTCCAGCAGGTCAAGGATGCCATCGGCTGTCCCTTGCTGACCGATGTGCATCTTCCCGATCAGTGCGCACCGGTTGCCGAGGTGGTGGATGTGCTGCAGATCCCGGCCTTCCTGTGCCGACAGACCGACCTTGTTGTCGCGGCGGCGGCGACCGGGGCCGTGGTGAATATCAAGAAGGGCCAGTTTCTGGCACCCTGGGACATGCAGCATGTCGCCGCAAAGGTCACCGGTGCCGGCAATGACCGTGTGATGCTGACCGAGCGGGGAACGTCCTTTGGCTATAACACGCTGGTATCCGACATGCGGGCATTGCCGCAGATGGCCGACCTTGGCCATCCGGTGATTTTCGATGCCACACATTCGGTCCAGCAGCCCGGCGGACTTGGCGGCAGTTCCGGTGGCCAGCGTGAATTCGTGCCGGTGCTGGCGCGCGCCGCGGTCGCCGTCGGTGTCGACGGCCTGTTCATGGAAAGCCATCAGGACCCGGACAGCGCGCCGTCCGACGGCCCCAACATGGTGCCGCTTGATGCCATGCCGGCGGTTCTCGACACGCTGCGCCGGATCGACGCCGCGCGGCGCGGCTGAAAATTGGCAAAGAGCCGACATTCGGCACAAAATTGCAATTTGATGCGCCCGGCGCTATAGCCGTCGTATCGGGAGTCACATGCCCGCCTTTCAACAGCCGCTGACCAAGCAACAGAGGACAAGAACAGATGAGTGCCATCGAAGACATCCAAGCCCGCGAAATACTGGACTCGCGCGGCAATCCCACGGTCGAGGTTGATGTTCTTCTGGAAGATGGTGCCTTTGGCCGCGCCGCCGTGCCGTCAGGCGCATCGACAGGCGCACATGAGGCGGTGGAGCTTCGTGATGGCGATACCTCACGCTATGGCGGCAAGGGCGTGCTGCAGGCCATAGAGGCGGTGAATATGGATATCCTCGACGCGCTGGTCGGTGCCGACGCGCTGGACCAGGCCCGGCTTGATCAGGCGATGATCGATCTTGATGGCACCGCCAATAAAGGTCGGCTTGGTGCGAACGCCATCCTTGGCGTGTCGATGGCGACGGCGCGGGCCGCGGCGGACTCCGTTGGGCTGCCGCTCTGGCGCTATCTTGGCGGGGTGCATGCGCATCTTCTGCCAACACCGATGATGAATATCATGAATGGCGGCGCGCACGCCAATAACGCCCTGGATGTTCAGGAATTCATGGTGATGCCGGTTGGCGCGGCGCATTTCCCTGATGCCGTGCGCATTGGCGCGGAGATTTTCCATGCCCTGAAATCGCTTCTGGCGCAGGCCGGTCATTCGACGGCAGTCGGTGATGAGGGCGGCTTTGCGCCAGCGATCAATTCGACCGACGAGGCGCTTGACTATATCCGCAAGTCAATCGAGGCCGCCGGCTGTACCCCCGGCGATGATGTGGTGATTGCCATCGACGCCGCCGCCACCGAGCTCTATAGCGACGGGGCCTACCATCTGGCGGGCGAGGGGCGCAGCCTGTCTTCGCAGGAAATGGTCGCGATGTGGACCTCGCTTGTCGCCAACCACCCGATCGTATCGCTTGAGGATCCGATGGATGAAGAAGACTGGGACGGGTTTGCCGCGCTGACAGCCGCCATTGGCGACAAGATCCAGGTCGTTGGTGACGATCTGTTCGTGACAAACGCCGAACGTCTTGCCCGCGGCATCACCGAGGATACGGCGAATGCGATCCTTGTGAAGGTCAACCAGATCGGCACGCTGTCGGAAACGCTGCAGGCCGTCGAGATGGCGCAGAAGGCCGGCTTTGGTGTTGTCATATCGCACCGCAGCGGCGAGACAGAGGACAGTTTCATTGCCGACCTTGCGGTGGCGACGAATGCCGGCCAGATCAAGACCGGTTCGCTCTCGCGCTCGGACCGGCTGGCGAAATACAACCAGCTGCTGCGGATCAATGAAGAGCTGGACGCCTCAGGCCTCTATGCCGGTGGCGGCATCCTGCGCGCCTGACCGGCTTGCAGAAGTTGCAGAATCGAGGAAACGTCAAGGAATCCCGCGATTCGCTTTTTCCTTGACGCGGCGAATCGGCTTTGATTCACTGTCCCCTGAGATGTGGGTCATCCACGCATCGAAAGGGACCGGACATGTACGCAGCACGCCGACGCTTTGTCGTTCTGATAGGCAGCTCAATGCTGCTGTCCTCGGTGGTGATGTTTTTCGGGTTCCACATCCTCGCCGGTGATCGCGGGTTTCTCGCCCGTCCCGAGCTTGATCGCCGGATCATGCTTGCCGAAGAAAAACTGGCGCTCCTGCAAAAGCATCATGACTTTCTCGCGCACCGGATTCACCTGTTGCAGGCTGACTCGCTTGATGCCGACATGCTGGCGGAAACGGCGCGGGCTGAACTTGGACTGTATTCGCCGAATGATGTCATAATTTCAATTGACCTCTCGAAATTGAAATTTTCAGACATAACATCGGAATCTAAAGTAAACTGAATTCCAGTTTATTCAAAAAATATCCAATAAATACAATATAATAAAATTATTGAAAAAATTACTTTTTCAGTAAACTCTCAGCATGTGCGGTGGTTGCCTGGCCAAGTGGCCCGGCATTTCCGCACATCACAGGTTTCCGCAGGTTCGGGGAGGAACTGATGGCTGAGACGGCAAAGGCTCAACGCAAGCGCAAGCCGGGACGCCCACCAAAGGCGGCATCCGGCGCCACGGCGATGAATGATCTGCCGCCGCGCGCGGAACTTGTCGGGATGTATCGCGACATGCTGCTGATCCGCCGCTTTGAGGAAAAGGCGGGCCAGCTCTACGGCATGGGCCAGATCGGTGGTTTCTGCCACCTCTATATCGGTCAGGAAGCGGTCGTCGTCGGCCTGCAATCTGTCAGCAAGCCAGGTGACACCGTCGTGACCTCCTATCGCGATCATGGTCATATGCTGGCCTGCGGCATGGATGCCGACGGCGTGATGGCCGAACTCACCGGGCGCGAGGGCGGTTATTCACGCGGCAAGGGTGGCTCGATGCATATGTTCAGCCGCGAGAAGAACTTCTTTGGCGGCCATGGTATCGTCGGCGCTCAGGTGCCAATCGGCTGCGGCCTTGCTTTTTCCCATAAATACAGGGATGAGGCGAATGTCTGCCTGACCTATCTTGGCGACGGCGCTGTCAACCAGGGCCAGGTCTATGAAAGTTTCAACATGGCGGCGCTGTGGGATCTGCCCTGCCTGTTCGTGATCGAGAACAACCAGTATGGCATGGGCACCGCCGTGACCCGCGCCGCGGCCGGTCGTTCATTGGCTGATCGCGGGGCTGCCTACGGCATTCCTGGCATGCAGGTTGACGGCATGGATGTGCTGGCGGTGCGGGCCGCAGGTGCCGAGGCGCTGGAACATTGCCGGTCCGGCAAGGGGCCGTATGTGCTGGAAATGAAGACCTACCGCTATCGTGGCCATTCAATGTCCGACCCGGCGAAATACCGGACCCGCGAAGAGGTCGACGCGATGCGCAAGCAGCATGATCCGATCGACCAGCTCCGCGATGTTCTGGCAAAGCAGGACGTCACCGAGGATGAGCTGAAATCCATCGATTCCGACGTCAAGGCCATTGTCCTTCACGCCACCGAGTTCGCGCAGACAAGTCCCGAGCCGGATGCATCCGAATTGTTCACCGATATCCTGTTGCCGGCCGGCGGCCGCGACAGCCGGCAGGAGGCCTGATCGATGGCGATTGAGATCTTGATGCCGGCCCTGTCGCCGACGATGGAAGAGGGAACGCTGGCCAAATGGCTTGTCGAGGAAGGCACGGCCGTGCGCAGCGGTGATGTGATTGCCGAGATCGAAACCGACAAGGCGACGATGGAGGTTGAGGCGCTTGATGACGGCACCATTGGCAGGATTCTCGTGCCGGAAGGAAGCGAGGGCGTTAAGGTCAATGCACCGATCGCCATGCTGCTGGAGGAGGGTGACAGCGCCGATGCGATGCCGCAGGCGGCTCCTGCAACCGAGGCCGCGCCGGTAGCGGCATCTGCGCCAGTGGAGACGCAGGCTCAGGCTCAGACCCAGCCGCAGACTCAGGCGGTGGAAACCGTGGCGGCCGAGCCGGTAGCGGCCGGTGCCGGCACCGAGACGACCGTTCGTGAGGCGCTTCGCGACGCCATGGCCGAGGAAATGCGCGCTGATGACCGCGTTTTCGTCATGGGCGAGGAAGTCGCCGAATATCAGGGTGCCTACAAGGTTACCCAGGGCCTGCTGGCCGAATTCGGCCCGAAGCGGGTGATCGACACGCCGATCACCGAGCAGGGTTTTGCCGGACTTGGCGTTGGCGCTGCCTTTGGCGACCTGCGGCCGGTGGTCGAATTCATGACCTTCAATTTCGCCATGCAGGCCATCGACCAGATCATCAATTCAGCCGCCAAGACGCTGTATATGTCGGGTGGTCAGATGGGATGCCCGATTGTCTTCCGCGGGCCAAATGGTGCGGCAAGCCGCGTCGCGGCCCAGCATTCGCAATGCTATGCAAGCTGGTATGCGCATTGTCCGGGGCTGAAGGTTGTGGCCCCCTGGTCGGCAGCGGATGCCAAGGGTCTGTTGAAGGCGGCCATTCGCGACCCGAACCCGGTGATCTTCCTTGAGAACGAGGTGATGTACGGGCAGAGTTTCGATGTGCCGTCGGATGATGACTGGGTGGTGCCGATCGGCAAGGCAAAGATTGTCCGTGAAGGAAGCGATGTCACCATCACGGCCTTTTCGATCATGGTCGGCCGCGCCCTCGAAGCCGCTGACCAGCTTGCCGAGCAGGGCATTTCGGCCGAGGTGATCGATCTTCGCACGATCCGCCCGCTGGATATTGAGACAATCGTCACTTCGGTGCGGAAAACCTCGCGTCTTGTGACCTGCGAGGAAGGCTTCCCCTTTGCCGGTCTCGGCTCGGAGATCGCCATGCAGGTGATGGAACAGGCCTTTGACTGGCTTGACGCGCCAATCGCACGCGTCACCGGCAAGGATGTGCCGATGCCCTATGCCGCCAATCTCGAAAAGCTGGCTTTGCCGCAGATCGAGGATATCACGGCGACGGTCGAGGCCACCTGTGCCGGCTTCCGGGGAGCTTGAGACATGGCGATCGACATTCTGATGCCGGCGCTGTCGCCGACGATGGAAACCGGAACGCTGGCGAAATGGACCGTCGCCGTCGGTGACACCGTTCGCAGCGGCGATGTGATTGCCGAGATTGAGACCGACAAGGCGACGATGGAGGTCGAGGCCGTGGATGATGGCGTGATGGCCAGCATTCTCGTTGATGCCGGCAGTGAGGGCGTTGCCGTTGGCACACCGATCGGCCGTCTGGCCGAAGATGGCGAAGCGCTGGATGAGGTGGCTGCCGCGCCTGCCGCCGCCGCTCCCACACCTGCGGCAGTTGAACCTGCTGCGCCAGCACCGGCCCCGCCAGCACCGGCACCGGCACCGGCGTTGGCTGAGACCGCGCCGCAACAACCGGCCGCGCCGCAACGCCCGGCTGCTGCTGTAACACGGGCGCCTGTGGCATCTTCTGCCGCGCAGAAGGCCGAGCGTATTTTTGCCAGCCCGCTGGCCCGCCGGATCGCCGCGGATCGCGGGGTTGATCTCGCCGCGCTCAGTGGCAGCGGTCCCTATGGCAGGATCCTGCGCCGCGATGTCGAGGCTGCCGAAATTTCGGCCAGTCCGGTGGCTGCGTCAGCAATCCAGCCTGAAAT
>CENJ01165240.1_pt1 | contig 16227 bp, 15 predicted proteins | sample 356161 | NCBI WGS metagenome assembly CENJ01 (sample SAMEA2619531, study PRJEB7988) | marine metagenome | biome: marine biome (ENVO:00000447); feature: surface water layer (ENVO:00002042); material: "saline water (ENVO:00002010), including plankton (ENVO:xxxxxxxx)" | depth 5 m
CTTGCTGCAAAAAAACTGAATAGAAGATAAAAAAGGATTAATGCTTTGTAATTAATCTCTAAGCTAAAGACAAAAGAAAAAATGGTTAAAATTAGAAAAGATATAAAAACATTTGATGCTAACCTGAAAACTTCATTTAAACTTGCATATGCCCAAATTGAAGCATAATTCTTTGTTATATATGAGGAAATGATATAACCCAAAACAAAAAGGCTAAACATAGAGATAATATCAATAGAATTGTTTCCAATGAATTTAAAACTATATAAGAAAGCGTAAGAAATTATTAGCGAAAATAAAGAAATTGCAATATCAATTAAAAATTTAATAATTGGCTTTATTTTTTCATTCATATTTTCAATTCTCATCTTTGACATTGTTTAATAATTTTTTCTGTTTTATCGCAAATTTCATAAATGTCATCTTCATTGATAGTTGGATGAACAAGAAACATTAGGGATGTTTCACCAAGCTCTTTAGCAACTTTTAATAAAGGTTTCTGATCAGAAAATACTTTGTCAAATGCTTTTTCTTTATAAATCTCACTACAACTTCCACTATAACAAGCAATTCCCTCATCATTTAGTGAATTCATAATGAAATCTCTATCTTTATCTGATTTCAACTTTTCAGGTTCAGTAAAAACATAATATTTATAATATGCGTGCTTTATATGCGATGGCGGTAAAGTAATTCTTAATCCATTTAAATGTTTAAAAGCGTCATTAAAAATATTAGATAAGTGAGTCCTTCTATCAATCCATGAATTTAATTTTTTAAGTTGAAGACGTCCAATTCCTGACTGAATTTCTGTCATCCTAGCATTTGTACCATGATCTTCATGTAACCATCTAAAACCAGGAGGATGATCTTTATTATAAACTGTATCATAATTTTTACCATGATCCTTGAAGGACCATACAGCTGACCAATAGTTTTTATTATTTGTAGTAACCATCCCTCCCTCGCCTGCAGTTGTCATTATTTTATCCTGACAAAAAGACCATGCATTTACATCTCCAAATGATCCAACAGACTGACCTTTATATTTAGCACCATGAGCTTGAGCACAATCCTCAATTAAAAATAAATTATGTAAACTACAAATTTCTTGAATTTTATCCATTTCGCATGGCCAACCAGCTAAATGAATTGCCATAATTGCTTTTGTTTTAGGTGTAATTGCAGCTTCAATTAATTTTGGGTCCATGTTTTGAGTGTTTCTATCAATATCGATAAAAACTGGTTTTGCTCCAAGATGCATTATACTAAAAGCGCTCGCAACAAAAGTTCTTGGGCTCATTATAACTTCATCGCCTTTAGAAATTCCAAGTGCATGCGCTGCAAGGATTAATGCATTTGTTCCATTATCTACCGCAACAGAATGATTAACACCAACATACTCAGAAAATTCTTTTTCAAATTCTCTACCTTCATTCCCGGTCCAATAGTTGATTTTCCCAGAGCGCAAAATCTCTTCAGCTTTTTTAATATCGTCGCTTTCGAAATATGGCCAACTATTCATATAATTCCTTGATTAGTTTAGCAGGAGACCCAGCAAAAAAAGAATTCTTTGGTATATCGCAAGTGACAAAACTATTAGCACCTACAATTGAATTTTCACCAATTTTTATACCTGGCATTATTGTGGTATGTGAACCAATTCGAACATTACGACCTATATAAACCTTGCCTTTTTTTTGGTCAATAGAAGAATAAGAATAAACTGAACAATGAGAACCAAACTGTGCATATTCTTCAATTTCTATTTCATATAAAGCATTTAAATATGAAAATGCGCCAATATCAGTAAATTTTCCTAATTTTAAATTTTTAGGATGATGAACCATCCATCCGTACTTGGTAGGCTTTCCATGTTGTATTTTAGGAAGAGCCCAATCAGAAAATCTTTTTTTATCCGGTTTTATTACCTTCACTTATCCTCGAAATTTAAAGTCTTTATCAAATCCGTCAAAATTTACATCTTTATTTTGAAAAACCTTTATTATAGTTTTTAATATAATCTTTATATCAAGTACAGTATTTGCATTTTTGATATACCATAAGTCTAAATTGAATTTTTCTTCCCAGGTTAAATTATTTCTCCCATTTATTTGAGACCAACCGGTAATTCCTGGCTTGACTGTAAACCTTAACTTTTGCTCCTTATTATATAAAGACTTGTATTCATATAACAAAGGTCTGGGGCCAACAAAACTCATGTCTCTTTTTAATACGTTTATTAGTGACGGCAATTCGTCTAAGCTGTATTTGCGCAAAAATAATCCAAATCTAGTTGTCCTTTTTTTATCATCATTTAGTGATAACTTGTTCATATCTCCGGCTATCATTGTTCTAAATTTAATTATATAAAATGCCTTTTGATTAAATCCTCCTCTCTTTTGAAAAAAAAAGATTGGCCATCCATCTATGGCTAAAATTATAAATGATATAAAAATTATAATTGGTGAAAAAATAACTAAAAGAATTAAAGATAGAGTGATATCAAAAAAAGATTTAGAAATATTATACATTAGTTTAATTTGTGACAATATTATTAATAAATAAATATATTTATTCTATGATTATACTATTTTCAGCTAACTCATTTGAACACCTATATAAATTAAGAATTAAAATCTTAAAAAATTTTCAAAAACAAGGGTTTGAAGTTTATGCTGTTGCAAAAGATGATGAATTCAAAACAAAAATTACTGAACTTGGCATTAAAGTTATCACAATAAATATTAATCCTCATAGTAAGAACTTTCTAAAAGATATAGGCTTGTTAGTTAGTTATTACAAAATTTTTAAAAAAATAAAGCCTGACATACTTTATAATTCAACTATAAAACCAAATATTTATGGTAGTATGGTTTCAGGATTACTAAAAATTAAAACAATAAATAATATTTCAGGATTAGGCACTGGATTTTTAAAATCAAAACTTCTAAAAAGATTAATAATTATTTTATATAGATTTTCTAATAAAAACGTTTACAAAATCTATTTTCAAAATAAAGAAGATATGATTTTTTTTGAAAAAGAAAAAATTTCTAAAAAAAATCAATCAACTTTAATTCCAGGATCTGGAGTTGATACCAATTTTTTCAAAAGAAAAACAGAATTTTCCCCAAACAAAAAAACAAATTTTATTTTTATTGGAAGAATTCTAAAAGAAAAAGGAATTTTAGAACTTATTAGCGCCTTCAATAAATTTCAAAAAAACAATCCTTCCAAATTAACAATAATTGGGAGTTACGATCCAGAAAATCCATCAAGTGTAAATATTAAAAAATTTATTAACGACGTCGACTTAGATCAGTCAATAAAATATTTAGGTGTTAAAAAAAATATTATTGACTATCTAGAAAATTCAGATTGCTTAATTTTACCTTCATATAGAGAAGGCTTATCAAATGTTTTACTTGAAGCAATGAGCATGAAACTACCTGTTCTAGCTTCAAATGTACCTGGATGTAAAGACCTGATTATTAATAACAATGGATTTTTGTTTGAACCAAAAAGTGTAGAATCTATTTATAATGCATTGAAAAAATTTGCTTCTCTTTCGAAGAGAGAAATTATAGATATGGGCAAAAATGGAAGGGAGTTGGTAGAAAAAAAATATGATGTTAGATTATTATTAAAAATATACCAAAACGATATTATTTAGTATCAATTATTACGTTTAACCACTGCTTTAAAATTTTATTTTTTTCAAAATCACTAATTATTTTCAAACGAGCATTTTTACCTAACTTAAGCCTTGTTTTTCTACTTTTATATAGTTTTAACATAGAGCTTGCAAGTCGGTCAATATTATTTGATTGAACTATCAATCCTGTTTCATTATTAATAATAATTTCATTGATGCCTTCATAATCTGTAGAAATGCACGCTGACTCAAGACTCATTGCTTCAAGTAAAGCGTTAGACATTCCCTCATAAATTGATGAAAGAACAAATATATTATTATTACAATAATAATTGTTTACATTTTTTTTAGCACCTTTAAAGACAACTTTATCTTCTAAATTATTTTTTTCAATAAAATGTAGTAGCTTTTTGTACAATTCATTGGACTCTATTCCACCAACTATAATTAGCTTTGATTGGTTGTTTAATGAATGATGAATCTTATTGAATGACTTTAATAGTAATAAATGGTTTTTTTCGAACTTTATAGTCCCTACGTTCAAAAAATTAATAATATCTTTTTTTTCGTTCAAAGGTGAAATGTCAATAGGATTATATATGGTTTTTATATTCAACCTTTTAAATCTTTTTCTTGCCCAATTTTTAACAAATGCAGTTTGAACAACTAATAAATTGCTAAATCTATAAAAAAGGATTGCTGCGACTTTTAATAGAAAATTAATCTTTGTGGGATTTGTTCTAATTGAAATTATATGCCTTGCACTTTTTATTCTTAAAAATTTATTTGCTATTATTGTTTGAACGTTTGTTGAATCGCCAAAAGAAATGATCACATCTGGATTTAATTCATTTAATTTATCTTTGATTAATTTCATTCTTTTTAATATTGGGAAAAAAATTTGAAAAATATTAAAAGAATTTAGTCGGTAATAACCTAGATAATGAACTTTTACTTTACTATTAATATAATAGGCTGAATCACCCTGATAACCTGAAATAATGCTAACATCTAAACCTTCTTGAACCAAATCATTTGAAACTTTAGTTAAAACTCTTTCTGCACCACCCTGCCCCAATCCACTAATTACAAATGCAACTCTAATTTTTTTATTAAGTTTTTTTCTTTCGAAACTTAATAGGGATTGGTATAAATATAATATTGTGAATAAGTCAAAAATGCAACTTACAATGGTAAAAAATAAAATACTGCTAATGAACGATTCGTATACATAATAGCCAAACATTAAAGCAAAAGCTCTAAAAATAAACTGTAAAATTTCAATTTTTAATTGAATTTTTTGCAGTTTAAGAATATTAAATAACATCATAGAGGGTGGTTTTATAAAAGAGAAAAAACACCAAAGCACTAAAATCTGAGCTAATGTACCAGACTGCACCCATTGCGCACCGAGAAAAAAACTAAAAATAGTTGGTGCAAATAATAATATTAAAAATAGTGGCAGAAGATATATTTTTATCAACCCAAAAGTGGTAGAGGTATAAAGATCTAAAATACTCTTTTTTTCTTGATGTAAAGATGATGCCTTTTGATAAAAAACATTTTGAGTTGAAGATGCGATTAACTCTGTTGGCTGTTTTAAGAGTCGAATGCTCATTCCATAAAATCCAGCAATTTCTAATGAATAAAAGTAGCCTAAAAATATGATTGGCATTCCCTGTGATAATGTGTTAGCTAAGATTGAGGGTAATTGAAACTTAGGAAATAATATATGTTTTTTAAAGTTTTGTAATACAAGATGAAAGCTTATTCTTTTTCTGAAAGATTGAAAAAAAGAACGATTAAATATGAAAAGAAATAATGTGCTTAAAATATCTGAAAAAACTTTACCATAAACTAGTCCTCCAGCTAGACTAAATGTTACTTTACTGAAAACTTGTACTATGGAAGTTAATAGTGAGTTAAAAGATTTAATCGTAGCAGTTGAAAAAAAATTTTCTTTCCTAATAGCTACTTGTTCAATTGGTTGAAAAAAACCTAATTGAACGACCCTGAGTGAAATTAAAAACAACATGCCAGAGCTGATAAAATTAATATTAAAAAAACCATCCAATATTAAAAGCAATGCTAATAAGAATGCGCTAAAAATTGAAGCTAGAAAAATAGAGCCAACAAATAGATTTAAAGCATTAGTATTTGATTTAGGAAGAATAATAGAACGGTCATAAAGAAAATTTGATACTAATCCAAAAATACCTGCTAATGTTATGAATGTAGAGTATGTACCAAAATCTTCAGGTAAGTACAATCTTGAAAGTATTGGAATGGTTAGAAAAGCTATTAATTGAGCAAAAAATGAACCCAAAACTAATGTTGAAATATTTTTAATGTATTCTGAAGAAAATATTTTGTCTATTATTTTCATAACCAATAAGAGAAATATATGATTTGGTATAAGAATAATATAATAAACATTATATAGCGAAATTGAGTTGCTAAATGATTTATAGATATTATAAATAAAGGAAAAGATACTGCTACAAATCTAGATCCGTAAAATTGGAATACACTAGAAAAAAAGAATAAAGAACCCATTGATGCAGCGTATGCAAGGTAATCGATATTTTTTTTAATCAAATCATTCTTTGGTAAAATAACTATCATGGTACTGAAAAAAAGCCATGGTAAACTAAAAAATATTGAACTATAAATGGGATTTGTAATATATATTGTCCTATCTTTAGCTCCTCCAAAGAAATCAAGAATTGGTAAAAAAGCAACATTTAAAAAAAACATTATAAATACTGGAAGAATTAAAGAGAACTGTAAATATTTTTGGTCATTATTTAAGAATTTTTTAAAAATTGATAAAATTAAAAAAATTGTAACTAACAATAATGTTGCTGTATGTATTAGAGTTGCGCAAACTATTAAAGATATTTGTAGTAATAATTTTCTTCGTAATAAATGAGCAATAAGTAATAAACAAAAAGATACTCCTATTCTGACTTGAGAGATAATCAAATCAATAAAGATTGGGTTAAACAATAATATAAAGGATAAAAGAGGATTAACATTTTTTATTGTAAAAAAAGTGTATATTGCTAAACAAATAAAAGAAATAAACGTTAATCCAGATTCAATATCATAAAAATAAAGAGGAAGAATTCTTAAAATATTAGTCCATAGTAATTCGCTAAAAAGCAGAAAAATTCCAAAAGATTCACTTTGATTAGATCCAAACGTGAATATTTGAGCGACTCTTGATTTGTAAACTTCAAAATCATGAAAATATTTAATATCGTGCCATGGAATTAAGTAAATGAAAACATATGACAACAAAATTGCTAAAGAAGAGTGAAAAAAAAAATTTTTAATATGGTTATTGTCACTCATTTATTTGATTGAAATTTTATTTTTTAGAAGAAGAAACGGCTCTACCTTCCAATTTTTCCCAATCTCTTTCGGGTCGAACATTAAGATTTGTCTGCCATGCACCTTTTAAGACTTGCATATCAACTCCAATTTCTTCTCCGAAAGAAATAAAAGCTTGAATGTCTTTAGGAAAGCAGCTACCGCCAAAACCAAATTTACCATCTGGGCCAGGAACATTAAGATGAGAATGGCCGACTCTTCCATCTAATACAAAACCTTCAATAGCCTCGTCCCAGTTTGCATCTACTTTTTTTGCAACTTCAAACATTTCGTTCAAAAAAGAAACCTTGGTTGCAAAAAACAAATTATTCATATATTTGATCAACTCAGCTGTTTGAAATGAAGTTTGGATTACAGGTAAATGCCCCCCGAATCTGTCCTTATATAAATTAGCTACTTTAGATGTATTTTCATTATGACCACCTAAAATAATTCGACTCTGATTTAAAAAATCAAATGTGGCAGATCTCTCCGTTAAAAACTCAGGGTTGAAAACAAATCTCAAAGAAGGAAAATTATTAACAAATTTTTCAGTTGTACCAGGGGTGACAGTAGATCTTAATAATATTATATTTTTTTCATTTTTGTTTACTGATTCTATTTCCTTTACTAATGATTCAACAATGCTTAAATCAATATTTCCTGAACTTCTTGCAGGTGTAGGAACTGATATAAAAATGAAGTCAGATTCATTTACTGTTTCATCGAAAGAATTCAGAGATCTTGAAGGATCCTTATCATAAATTTTTATTTGAGCATTGTACCCACATGCATCAGAAAAGCCATGTGCAACAGCTGAACCAACAAATCCTTTACCAATGACACCAATTTTTGGATTTAATTTATTAGTTTTCATAATTAAATATCTCCCTTCTTAAGAATCTCTTCTCTTATTTTTGTTGCTGAAATTTTTCCTATTTTTGATGGTGGTTTATGCTCGATAACATCGTATCCAACTCCTCTTCCATAATTAATAGATTCAATATCTGGAATAATTTTCACAACAACCTTTTTTTGTTGAATTAAATCCTTTAATTCTTTTTCAATATTTTTTTTGACCTCTTTGGGATCATAAGGATTTTTATCGTTTATTCCCACTTCCCTTACACATATTAATACCCTTTTTCCTAAATCAAGCCTTTGATCTATCAACCAACGGTGGCCTTCATGCCATGGTTGCCATCTTCCTATAAACATCGAGTATTTCATTAGTACATTCCTTTACATTTTTTTCGCCAGTATTTAATGATAAACTGGGTTTTGCTGGTATTTCATAATCTTTTGCAAAAAACTTTTCTCGCCCACGAATTTTTGACGTGTGGAGATAAACTTCAATAAATTTAAATTCTTGTTTTAATTCATCTCTCAAAAAAGCATAAGGAGCAACGATAGAAACAATGCACGTATAATTTTTATTACTTAAAAATCTAATAATTGATATTGCAGTTGATATATTATTTATTCTGCCCTGTTTTGAGTAATCCTGGTTTTTATTTATTGCTCTTAAATCGTCTCCGTCAAGATGAATGATGTTATTAACTTCTTTTAGATTTTCAATAATTTTTTTTGCTAATGTTGTTTTACCACTTCCAGGCTGACCTGTTAACCAAATAATCATATTCTTACTAAGCTATTTCTATTATTGATAAACAAAATTGATAGAACAATAAGATTAACGACAAGCAAACTATTAATAAGATTAGCTGCAAAGCTACCATCTTGTGTTGTTCTAAATGTTAAAGGAGCATCTAGAAGAAAGAATGAAGTCGTATTATCTTTTTCATTTATTTTTGCTAATTCCAGCTGGTCAGAAAGAGTAAAATATAATTGATTGTAAAGAGTAATATCTTTTTGAAGTCGTTGCTTTTGTAAAGTTAGCGTTGGTGAATTTTGTATTTGCTTATTTTCTTGTGAAAACCTAAGCATAGCATCTTCTGATTCTTTTAAACTTTTAGTCACTTCAGTCAATCTTTGAGAAATAAATTGTCTTTTTTCATTAGCCTTAATGTTTACAACGTTACTTGAATAAGTAATAATTGAATTATAAACATTTTCTATGATTTGTTTTCCTAATTGAGAATCATGCTCGATATTAATCGAAATTGTATTCATTAAAGATCTTCTGTCTTCTGAAAAATTAAGGGAATTTTTTAATATAGATGCTGAATAGATTTCTTTTTTTTCGTTACTAGATAATCCCCTATTAAAACCTAAATTAAAGTTAGCTCGCTTTAGAATGGTTATAGGATTTAATGTTAAAAAATTATTATAATCAGAGCCCCATTTCTCTACAAGGGTTAATTCTTTATTGTCAATTATATATTTTTTGTTTACGATATCTTGAAGAAAAATTTCAGAAGAAAGGTAGTTTTGAATGGAAAATGATAGACTAGTATAACCTAATCCTCCTCCAAGCATTCCAGCTGGTAACATACTTAAAAAAGAAGTTTGAGGCGCTTCATTATAATTTGTATAAAATGAAACTTTGGATTGATAGACTGTAGGCTTCAACAAAAAATAAATGAAAAAAATCAAAGCAAAAAAAAGATTAATTCTTAAAATAGTTTTAAAGTAAATATTAAAAAAAGATTTAATTCCATCTATTTTTATTTCATTATCTGCAAATATAGGTTTTAGCAAAATTTATCCTTTTGAGTCATTAACCATATTTTTTATTAAACTTAAATTTATGGTTTGATAAAAGTAGTTAGAATTTTAATGTAAATAAAGCATAAATTATACTATTTATTAAGGGCCCATAGCTCAATTGGTTAGAGCAACGGACTCATAATCCGCAGGTTCGGGGTTCAAGTCCCTGTGGGCCCACAAATGAGCAGTCATTCTTATATATCAAATTCTAGAAATAAAAATATTTTTATTAGTGTTAATGGTGAACTATTTCATAGAAGTGAAGCAAAAATATCTGTTTTTGACAGCGGTTTTTTATTAGGAGATGGCGTCTGGGAAGGAATGAGACTGCATCAATCTAAATTAGTATTTATTGAAGAACATTTAGATAGATTATTTTCTAGTGCAAAGGGAATTTCTTTAAATATTCCTTTTTCTAAACAATACATTGTTGACGAAATATATAAAGTTTTAGATAAAAATAAAATGGATGATGATATACATATTAGGTTAGTTATATCCAGAGGTAATAAAATTACCCCCTATCAAAATCCTAATGCTAATGAGGGTCCAATAAATATTGTGATTATTCCGGAATATAAAAAAACGGACCCAAAAACTTATTCAAATGGCTTATCTATTGGTAGAGTTCCAAATATAAGGCCAAATGAAAGTATTTTAAGTCCTCACTTTAATACTTTGAGCAAACTCAACTGTATATTAGCAAGTATTGAAGCGAATAAGCTTGGGTACGATGAAGGAATTATGAATGATTTAAACGGTAATATTAGTACATGTAATTCTACAAACTTATTTTTTATAAAAAATGGTGAGGTGTTAACCTCTTCAGGAAAATATTGTTTAAAAGGAATCACAAGAAGTAAAGCCATTCTAGTATGCAATAAAAATAATATCAAATGCTCAGAAACTGATTTTACATTTGAAGATATTTATAATTGCGATGAAGCATTTTTGACAGGTACATTTGCGGGAATCATACCAGTTTCAATATTAGAAAATAGAAAGTTAAAATCAACAAATAGTGATTCTTTAGTTAACAAAATAAGAAATTATTATAACAAAGAAATTCAAATGTATTTAGGATAAAATGAGAATTGCTTGTTGGTCAGGTCCCAGAAATATCTCTACTGCTATTATGAGATCATGGTCTTCAAGAAAAGATACTTACGTAATTGATGAGCCATTTTATGCCTACTATTTGAATGAAACACAATATAAACACCCAATGTATAAAGAGATTTTAAATCAATATTCTATTGATTATAATGAAATTGTAAATCTTCTTACAGGAAGAATACCAAAAAATAAGAAAATTTTTTATCAAAAACATATGGCTCATCATATCTTTGAATTAAATAATATTGATTGGATCAAAAAATGCAAAAACTGCATTTTAATTAGGCATCCAAAAGAAGTTATTGCATCTTACAAAGATAAGAATCAAATAAAAAGTGTTTTAGACCTTGGATATTATCAACAGTGTGAAATTATTAAACTATTAAAAAAAACAAACGAGTCATATATAATTATTGAATCGTCAGACCTACTTAAAAATCCAAATAAAGCTTTAAATGATTGGTGTAAAAAATTAAATATAGATTTTGATACGTCAATGCTTCAATGGGAAAAAGGTAAACATCCAAATGATGGGATATGGTGGAAACATTGGTATGATAACGTTATTGGTACTACAGGATTTCAAGAATTTGAAGAAAAAGATATAACTATTGAGAATCAATATGATTCTATTTATAATGACTCAATGAGATATTACAAATATTTACAAGATTTTAAGTTATGAATATATTATTAAAGTTATGGAACCAACCAAAATGGATAAAATGGTTAATATACTTTTTTTCAATATATATTTTATTTATGATTAAAGAAGCATTTGCAATTGTACTTTGGTTTCTTTTTTGCATTATTCTCTACTTTGTGATTTTCGCAAAAAATATTTTTACAACAAGGACTTATTATGAAAAAAATAATTTTTAGTCTAATTATTTCAAGTTTAATATTTAGTCAAGATAATAGACCTCATGGTTCACAGTATAACCTACCAGAACTTACTCGTAATAATTACTTAATTGGAAACTTAAATCAAAATCGCTCATCTTATAAAGTATCTTTTTACGACATTAATATTGATTTTGATTTGGATAATAAGTTTATAAATGGTTTTGTTAAAATTAAAGCTAAGAGCTTAAAAGATTTAAATCGCCTTCAAGTGGACTTAGCTGAAAACTTAAGTATTATCAAAATTACCCACGAAAATAAAGACCTTTATTTTGAAAGAGAACTTGATGCAGTTTTGGTTGAATTTCCTTATGAAATTCCAAAAGACAATATATTTGAGTTTTCTATTTTCTATAAAGGTTCTCCACAAAATGCTGATAATCCACCCTGGGCAGGAGGTTTTACATGGGCAAAAGATAAAGACGGTCGTGATTGGGTTGCAGTTTCATGCGAAGGAGAAGGTGCTAGGATTTGGTGGCCAAATAAAGATCATATAACTGCTGAAGGTGACAGTGTTAGGATGGCATATACTGTTCCTTCCGATATGGTTGCTGTTGGTAATGGTAAATTAATAAGTGTTAAAAATAAAAATAATAGAACTACTTATGAATGGTTCGTTACAAACCCAATTAATAATTACAATATTTCTGTTCAAATTGGCAATTACGTTGCTGTGCAAGATACATTTATAAAAGATAATAAAGTTCATTTAATGAACCATTATGTTTTAGACTATAACACAGAATTGGCAAAAAACTATTTCCCAATGTCTAAAGAAGTAATAAGATTTTACGAAAAATACTTTGGAGATTATCAATGGTATGATGATGGGTATAAATTGATTGAGGTTCCATATTTAGGTATGGAACATCAGTCTGCTGTAACATACGGAAATGGCTTTAGCATCTACAATGGTGTTAGAAGTAAAAGTTGGCCAATGTACGGAGTAATGGATCCCCTTATAATTCATGAAACTGGACATGAGTGGTTTGGAAACAGTGTTACAGCATCTGATCCCACGCATATTTGGATTCACGAAGGACTACAGGTCTATTCTGAAGCAATATATTTTGAAGATAAATTTAAAAGCTATGAAATTGGGGTTCATTATTTAAATAGTATTAAAGGTCGCATTGTTAATGAAATTCCTATCGTTGGAAATGAAAATGAGAATCATTGGGCTCTTCACGGTGATACATACATGAAAGGAGCTTGGGTAATGCACACCCTTAGAAGCGTTATAGACGATGATGAAAAATGGTTTTTAATTTTAAAAGAATTTATGACTGAAAATGCTAAAGGCTTTGCTGACACCAAAGATTTTTTTAGAAAAGTTAATGATATAATGGGTGAGGACTATTGGTATTTTGCAGAACAATATTTTTATACACCAAATCAACCTCAATTAGAATACTATCAAACAGATTCTAAATTTTTTTACCGATGGAATAACGTAAATGATAATTTTATTATGCCAGTTGATTTACTTATTAATGGAAAAGAAGTAAGGGTCTCTCCTGCAAAGACATATAAATCATTCGAAATAAGTAAACATTCTCAAATTGAAGTGATGGATTGGAAATTTTATGTTCAACCTGAAAAAATTAAAAGTAAATAATTTAGTTTTTTTATTTAGTATAATATTTCTTATAAACGGACCTTTAAAAGGACAGGATTTAAAATTAGCGACTGAATTTCGTTATGTTAAAAATGATAAAAGTGCTTGGTTCACTAATTATAATAATTTTGGTTTGCCAAACGAAGATTTTTCTTCCAGAATTACCTTTCAGACTTCAAAAAAGTCTTTTTTTTTAAATTTTGATACATTGATAATTAACCAAAATCTCAACATTCTTGAAAGTTTCATAAAAATTGATACAAAATTTATTGATTATAAAATTGGTAAGTATTACCGCGATTTTAGTAACTACCTTAATGATTACCTCAGTTCTGGTCATATGCTTATAAGTAATAATGCTCAGCCAATGCCAAAAATAGGTGTATTAAAAAATATTGTTCTTTATAAAAGAAAAAAATATGAATTTGATTTTGGTTTATCTCATGCAATGTTGGATAAAAACGATTATTACTCAAAGAATCCTTTTCTTCACGAAAAATTTATTTATTTTAAAGTACCTATGAATGAAAATAGTTTCTTTCAAATTGGTTTTGTTCATGAAGCAATTTGGGGTGGAGAAACTGTAATTGATGGAGAATCAACTGGATCAACTTTAAAAGACTTTTTAAAAGTATTTATTTCTTCAGATGGACCAAAAATTGATGGTTCAAAACATGCTAATGCTCTTGGAAATCACCTTGGCATATGGGATTTTGTTTATATTAATAATAATAGAATAAATAGTTACAAAATATATTATCAACATATCTTTGAGGATACAAGCGGGCTTAGGTTTCACAACGGGACAGATGGTTTATGGGGTTTCGAAATCAGTAATAATCTTAATAATTCCAATATACTTATTGAACTACTTACAACAACAAATCAGGATCTAAATTCCGATTACCTGAGAGAGGGTTACTATAATCATTCAACCTACGCAAAGGGCTGGAGTTATAAGAATTTTATAATTGGTAATCCTCATATAAATAATTTGACAATTATTCCTTTAGATGTAATTCACGTAGGCATTGAAAAGGAATTTAAAAACAATTTTAAATTGCAAGTCTTAACCTCGAGAAGGATTGATAAAAGTGATTCAATTATATATGATTTTATTTTTAAGAAAAAAATAAAAGATGAATTTGAAATTAAACTAGGTTTATCAAGTGCTAATGTAAAAGATATTTTATCCTTCGCAGTTAATTGGCAACTGGATTAACAAAATTTTTTTCAATATGATCACAAAGAATATGTCCAATCAAAATATGCATTTCTTGAATTCTTTGTGTATCATTTGAAGGTACTTTTATACTAATATCTGCATATTTATCGACATCTCCTGTACTTTCTCCAGTTAAAGAGATAACAGAAATATTTTTTTTTGAAGCGTATTCAGCTGCTCGTACAATATTTTCTGAATTTCCACTGGTTGATAAAGAGACTAAGGTATCATTTTCATTTCCAAGAGCTATTAATTGTCTTCTAAAAATATTTTTGTAATCATCGTCATTGCTCCAAGCAGTAATAAATGATGTATCTGTATTTAAACAAATGGATGCAAATGGATTAATTTTCTTTGCATACATTCCACCTGTAAGTTCTGCAGATAGATGGTTAGCTTGAGATGCACTTCCGCCATTTCCAATCCAAAATATTTTAGAATTATTTTGTTGATTTTTTAAAAGTATTTTTGAGGCCAAATCAATATCATTTAAAAGCTCTGGACCAAAGGATTCCAGTATTTTTTTATGTAATTCTATAGCTAATGAAATATTTTTCACAATATATAAGATAATCAATTATTCATTTTCAAGCCACTGTTGAAAAACTATTACTTGCCAAAGGTGTGCATGCCAATCATTTTTTTCTGTTAAATGTTCATTCAATTTTTCTTCAACATCCAAATAATCAATGAGTCCTTGATTTTTTAACTTTGTTGGTTCCAATAAATCACAACACCAATCCTTTAATTCACCTGATATCCAACTCGATATAGGTACTCCAAAACCCATTTTGGGTCTTTCAATTAATTCATTTGGTAAATATCGATTTAAAGATTTTTTTAAAAAACTTTTTGGCACACTCGTACATTTTATCAATTCAGGAAGAGATAATGAAAACTCAACAACATCTTTATCAAGTAAAGGCACTCTAGTTTCTAAACTGTTTGACATGGCTGCCCGATCGACTTTTACTAAAATATCATCAGGTAAATAACTTAATGCATCAAAAGACATCATGTGCGACTTATAACTCTCCTCCGGAGAATTTAAATAATTTTTCTCACCGAAAGATTTATCTATTTTATTATTGCCTAATACAAAATTATTGGGTTCAGTCCATTTTGAGATTAAATATTTATATAATTGCACGTCTGATGAACATTCAAGCAGATATCGAGATTTTTTAACAAGTCGACCTAGTGATTTGCTTTCTCTATTAAATTCTTTAATTATAAATGATAGCCAAAATAAAGTGATATCTAAAAATCGTTCATTTGTTTTAGCAATTAAAGAAGAAGCTAATTTTCTGATTTCGAAAGGAAGGTATTTTATTTTTCCCCAAACTTTAATTGCAAAATAATATCTACTATAGCCGAAAAAGAGCTCATCTCCCCCATCTCCTGAAAGACTTACGCTAACATCATTTTTAGCTAGCTTTGATACCAAAAAAGTTGGAATTTGAGAAGAATCTGCAAAGGGCTCACAATATATATTTGGTATTTTGGGAATGATACTCAATGCATTACTTTCTGACATATACAATTCAGTATGATCAGTTCCTAAAAAATTAGCTACTTTTTTTGCATGATGAGCCTCATTAAATTTTTTATTTTCAAATCCTATTGTAAACGTTTTAATTGGTTTTGAAGATATTTTTTGCA
>CENJ01107378.1_pt1 | contig 16196 bp, 12 predicted proteins | sample 356161 | NCBI WGS metagenome assembly CENJ01 (sample SAMEA2619531, study PRJEB7988) | marine metagenome | biome: marine biome (ENVO:00000447); feature: surface water layer (ENVO:00002042); material: "saline water (ENVO:00002010), including plankton (ENVO:xxxxxxxx)" | depth 5 m
AAAGATATTATGAAAATTCTTCACTTATTTTCTAGCAAAGTCTTTGCCGGTCTAGAAAGACATGTCGAGGAGTTATCATATGAACAATCTAAAAGTCATCAGGTTCTTGTTATCGGACCTGAAAGATTTAAAGATAAATTTAGGGCTGAATACATAGCAATTGATACCAATCAATGGCGATATTCTCCACTACTTTGGCTTGAATTGCGGGATGCTATGGCAAGAATTAACCCTGATATAGTTCATACCCATGGCCAAAAAATGACAAGCATTATTAAAGCCGATTTACATTTTTCAACCATTCATGGAACGAAGAAAAATGTAGCGGCTTTCAAAAAATCTCAATTTATTTTTGGGGCAAGTAAAAAATCCTTAGAACAAATACCGCAACAAAAATCTATGGTGCTAGAGAATTGGGTAGATGAAAGTAGATTTAGTGATTTTAAACAAAAAACCCCTGAATATTTTCTATACGTGGGGAGATTTGAACCAGTAAAGAATCCTCAGAGACTTATTAGAGCATGGAGTTCTGATTACGGAAAATTACTAATGGTAGGTAGCGGTCAATTAGAAGAGGATTTAAAAAAGTTAATAGCAGAACTTGGGCTAAGCAAAACTATCTTTATACAACCTGAAACAAATGACGTTGGTTCTCTTTTAAGCAAAGCACATGCTTTAATTATTTCATCTGATAGAGAAGGATCTCCAAAAGTTTTATATGAATCTCTGTATTGCAAAGTTCCGGTTCTTGCGACAAATTGTGGAAATATAAGTGAAGTCTTACCAAAAATATCTGTAGCAGATAACAATGATGAATCATTCAAAATTTTAATAAAAAAATGGGTTGGCAAAGCAGATAAATTATCCTCAATACAACAAGATTGTTTTGGCGAAGTTATGAGTAAAAATCTGCTTTCAGTACAAACTGAAAAAGTAAATATAAAATATCAAGAATTTCTATCTATGGCGTCTAAATAGAAATCAATTGTCTTTGAATGCATCAAATCTGAGGTTAAAAAAATATTACTTGGAACATCATCTTTTTCAGATAAAGTTTTAACTGTATCAACTAGAGAATCAAAATTATTAAATTCAACTTTTCCTTGTGGGAAACACATTTCTAGAACTTCACCAGGACCCCCCCTATCCCAGCCAACAATTTTCTTTCCCATCATAGCTGCCTCAAGAACTGTTCTGCCAAATGGTTCTGGCTTTGATGATAGATTTAAAATTACTTCTGATAAAAAATATATTTCTCTAATATCATCTTTTGCATTATAAAAATATACTCTGTTTTGTAATCTGTAATCTTCGATAAGTTTTTTTAAACCATTTAGGTATTTGGGCTTTGCAGATTCATATGGCCCCACAATTAAACCACTAAACTCTTGAGGTAAATCTGAAATTAACTTAATGAAAGACTCTTGTCCTTTCCAGGATGAAAGTCGCCCTGGGAAAGAGATTATTTTTTTATCCTTAAGGTTAGGAAAATCTGTGAAGAAATCTTCAATGTAAATTTTTGATGGAACAAATTTTTGAGAAAAATATTCTTCATCAGAACCCCTATAAATCAACCTCGGAGGTCTTTTCAAATATCGTTCATAATTTTCATTAACGTATTTTTCAACGGTTTTGGAGATAGCTATTACCCTATCAAAACTTGCCATTATTCGACTATAAAAAGGTGTGCTATATAAACCATGAAATGTTGAAAATATTATGGGTCTTGGGTTTTTGAGAAATATTTTTGAAGTTTGTAATACCCAAGCTGGAATTCTTGATCGAATATGAACAATATCTGGAGATATTTCATTAATAATATCTGCTAGTTTCTTTGCTTGAAGTAAGGTAAAAATACTTTTTTTAGATACTTGTAAATGAATGTGGTTGCCACCATCTTCTATTAAATTTTTAACCTGCCTTCCCCCATTAGATATGACGAAAGAGTCATGACCTTTTTTCACAAGGTATTTATTAAAATCTAAAACTCCTCTTTCAACACCACCTGTATTCAGAGTAGGTAAAATTTGAATAATTTTTAATTTACGCATAAAGAGAATTTACTCTGATTCTACCGTAACGGGTTTCCTCGAAATTAACATCTATATTTTTTAATGTTGAAGAGACTATTTCTATCATTTTCGCTGAATTACCACATATGACAATTAATGGAATTTCATCTTGATTTGTTAAAACAAAATCTTCGACAATATCCTTGACCTCAGCATGCCTTACACCATGCAGGTCTAAATTCAATAAATGATTTTCAACGAATGTTTTCACTAATCTTTATATATTCGTACAAAAGTATCATCAGGTGTATTTTTGTAAGCTCGTGCCATTGCGGGAGTATTAAATACCATTGCCGGATCCCCCTTGTTATCCAATACAATAACACCACCATCGGCACCCATAGCCGCGAGACGGTCAATAACTATTTGAGCAGCTTTTTTTACCTCGAGATTTTGATATTTCATTAATACGCAAATCTCTTTAGCAACGTTTAAACGAATAAAATATTCTCCATGTCCTGTTCCTGATACTCCACACACCCCATTTTCTGCCCAAGTACCTGCACCTATAATTGGTGAATCTCCAATTCTGCCCGGCTTTTTATTTGTCATTCCACCAGTTGAGGTGCCTGCCGCAATATTCCCAAAAGCATCTAATGCTACTACTCCTACAGTTCCCATTTTTGCATCAGCCTTAATTTTTTTCTTTACCCTTTGAAGCTTCTCTTCAGAATAAAAGTAACTAGGACTAACAGTTTCAAGGCCTGCTTCTTTTGCTATTTTTTCTGCTCCTGTACTTGAAAACATTACATGTTCAGTATTTTCCATAACATACCTTGCTAAGGTTATAGGGTTCTTCACACTTGTAATTGAAGCAACTGCACCAGCATCAAGGTTTGATCCATCCATTATGGATGCATCCATTTCTTGTTTTAATTCTGATGTATAAACAGACCCTTTACCTGCATTAAATAAAGGATTATTTTCCAAGACAATTATGGCTTTTTCGACAGCATCTAAACTCGAACCACCCTCAAGCATTATTCCATATCCCAAATCTGCTGCATTGTTTAATGCACTCTCAATTCCTTCTATTTCATCTTCTGTCATCGAAGAAAACCATCCAGCTCCTCCATGGACAACGATGGAAATATCTTTGGTTTCAGAGATTAAAAGAGGTGCAAAGAATAATAAAAAATTAGTTAGAGTTTTTTTGATAATAGGCGACATAGTCAATTATTAGTTTCTGTGAATCATAACACGCGGCTGTATCATTCAATTTACAATATTCATCTGGGTTGGGCGCATATGCAGGATAATGTCCGCCAACTGCTGCATTTAAAAGCATATGAAATCTCTCGAGAAAAGGGTTTGGAGATAAGTTAGGCAAAGATGCATATTCCACAGTAAATAAAGATAGTCCGTTATATAACCATTCAAAACCTTCATTATCCCACAACAAACTTATGACATTATGATTAGTAGGATCGCTGGTATAGTCTTGCGGTGATAGAGAAGTCCATCTCGTATAGTATCTATGGTAATCATGTCCATAATGAGCTGTAGTATTGATCTGATCAATTAACTTATCCTTTCCTTCAAACAAATCTATTTCACCACTTCTTGGCCAACCTCCATATGTATCATCTTCTGGCATCATCCAAATAGCAGGCCAAATACCATCCATCGAGGGTGCTGAGAATCCAACATCTATCCTTCCGAATTGAAAAGTTTTCCCGTCTTTTGATCTTAGTCTTGCGCTATAATATTGATCCTCTGATTGGCTATATTTAGGAACAATGTATAGACATCCATTTATGACATAAACATTTTCAGCATCACCGGTGTAAAGTTGCCATTCACTATTACCCCAACCAGGTATACCGTATTGAGAACCATCCCCATACATATAAGACCACACACTTGTATCAAGGGAACCTTCATCAAATTGATCTTGCCATGTCAAAGTATAGTCATCATATTCATTAGGTGTATTGTTAGGACAAAAATCAACTGTGGGAGCTGGCGTTGGCTCAGGGGTTAAACCTCCCTCAATTGCAACATTATCGTAGAGAACACCACTTGGATTATACGAAGTTGCGATATTATTGTATCCAAATTGAAAGTAATAACCTTGTTCTGCAGTAGAATCTACTTCTGTTGTTAATTCATGCCTTGACCAACTTTCTTTAGAGATTTCTGTAACATCCTTAGATATATATTCAATCGTATTAAAGCCAGCATTTGGATCTAGTTTTTTAATGAATGCTCTAGCACTTGATGGAGCAACAACTGCATAATTTTCAGCTTCAGGTCGTTTAGCATCGAATGAAAAAGAAAATTCTCCCTCAAAAGAATCATTTATGATGAATTCCCGATAAACACTTGTTTCTAAACAGTAAGAGTTTTGATCGTCATTGTAATTACTGAATACATTTAAATATTGTGTGCCTCCATTTTGACCAGCTTCCCCAGAAGAAATGCTACTAATATTCTCTCCATTAGGCGCTGGACTAACTTGATAACCATCAATATAGGTTGTGCAATCTGGTTGAAATCTATTCACGAAAGCTTTCCAAGGACTAATATTTTCTGAATCTATCGCATAATCTTCGAAATCATCTTCATACAAAGTATTCGGTGCCGGAGTAGGTTCAGGCGTTGGTTGAGGCGTTGGTTCAGGAGTTGGTGCCGGTGTTGGTGCCGGAGTTGGTGCGGGAGTTGGTGCCGGTGTTGGCACAGGATATATTCCCTCATTTGTACCTGACGAACCACCAGAACATGCTGCAAGCAGTATCAGTAAAAAAGCATTTTTAAGAATTGATATTTTACGTGTCATTGATATTTTTATAATTTACAAAAGCAAGCGAAGGTCAGGCTTGATTATATCAACGTTCAACTATATGTAAATCATTGACATAATGGGCCAATAAGTTTATTTTTTTAACGTCTTTTAACACTATTGGGGAACTATGAATTATCGAGAAAAATTTCTAAAAACTTTACTTTTTACATTTTTGCTTTTGCCATTATTTGCACAAGAATCTGAGGATGAAGACGAAGGCTTGGAAGTAGTTGTTACAACTGCCACAAAAACAGAAAAAAATATACTTGATACGGCTCAAGCTGTAACTGCATTATCAGGTAATCAACTTTTAGAGTTGGGGCTTAATAATATTAGAGACCTGAATAATATGATTCCCGGTCTGTATGTACAAAATACTGATACCAACGCTCCAATAATTACATTGAGAGGTATTAGAACTGAAAATGTTACTGAGCTAGGCGATCCTGCTGTTGGTATTCATGTTGATGGTGTTTATGTTGCAAGACCCCAAGCTGCTAATGCGCTAATGTTCGATTTGGAAAGAACAGAATTAACAAGAGGACCTCAAGGCACACTATATGGAAGAAATTCAGTTGTAGGGACATTAAATATAGTTACTGCAAAACCAAACTTTGACGTTCAAGGCGGTTCACTGAATCTCGAAGGCGGTCAACTAAATCAAGCTGGCCTTAGAGCGCACTATAATCTACCTATCAATGAGAAATTAGCTTTGAGATTTGCTTATATGGAGCAATCTAAAGATTCATTTTTAGATGGTTTTTGGGACGGTTCGCAACTTGATTGGAGAAGACTTCCATCTAATATAAGCGATCAATTTCAAGTAATAACAAGCCCGGATCAAAGAAGCTATATATCCGATTACGCATGGTACCTTGGTTGTTCAACTCAGCCAGGCAACGGATGCGGTCAAGGAAATTTTTCAGACCCTTACAACAAAATAAAAGCTGATCCATCAGAATTCTACACAGCTATTAAAGACAGTGCTTGGAGAATAAGTGCTACTTATGTAATTGATGATAACTCTGATCTTAATCTTCAGTATGAAAATTACGAAGATAATGGCAAAGGCTGGACGAATGTTCTTAGTTGCGAGCTGATGAAAACAAGACAAGGTTTTACTGCTAAGGACAGACCTGTAAATACTTGTACAGATATCCTTGGTTCAGAGGATAGGTATCAATCTTACGCCAATACACCTGGTTATAATAAAATGACTATGGATTCGTTTAGAGCCATTTATAAAAGCCAATTGAATGCAACTACCAATTTGACTGTCAACTATGGATATCAGGAACTTGAGCAATCTAGCCAATTTGAAATAGATGGCGGTATTAATTACCAATATGGTATGGCTTTCAACATCAATAGACTTTTAACAGAATCAAATGTGCTTGACGCCTACATTACAGGAGCAGATGAAAAATTGGCATGGGTTGGTGGTATTTTCTCAAGCACCGAAGATAATGACATGCTCGCTAATTTTACAGCTGAGCTAAATGGACACGATTTCTTCTGGCAACCCAATAGAGAGTTAAATCACTATGCAGTTTATGGTCAAGCTACATATGCTTTGAGGGATGATTTATTTTTTACTCTTGGTGGAAGATTTTCATACGATGAAAAATCAGATGTTGGTGGCAGAAACATTAATTGTAATACTGGAAACGGATGTTATCCGCAAATCTACGACACAGGTGGAAATCCATTTGATGCAATAAATCAGTTAGCACCAGACTATTGGATACAAATGGGAAGAATGATAGATGGAGTAGATTGTGTTGCTCCAATGATAGGATGTGGTGTTGTTGTTACTAATAATGATACCTCGCAATCTTGGGATAATTTCTCTTGGAGGCTCGGGCTTGATTGGGATATGAGTGACACATCTTTCATGTATGCTTACCTTGCTAATGCTTATAAATCAGGAAGCTTAGCGGATGTCTATGTTGCTCCAAGTAACTCCATTCTGTATTCAGAAGGCCAAAGAGTAGATTTAAACTATGATCCAGAATATGTCACGACAGCTGAATGGGGAATTAAAGCTAAGAACGAAGAAAATACGCTTAATTATGCATTTAATGTTTTCTATACCGTATATGACGGCAAACAATTCACAGGCAACTTGCCTGTCGATGTTGTTGAAGTTTATGGTTACGACTCTGATCCTAATTCACCAACATTTGGACAGTTCACTTACTTTGATCAAGGAGTAACTCTATGGACAACTGAAAACTTTGGAGAACAAACCCATTGGGGTGTTGAATTTGAATATACTTGGTTGCCGTACGATGGTGGTAAATTGTCAGGTTTTGTAACAAGCTATCACACTGAGTTCACAGAAGATTTCAATACTATGTGGAGATATGGGCAAGATGCTTTATTTGGAAGAGATTATGGAGCTTCAATCGACCCAACTAATCCAAATAACTTTGTGAATTTAAAAGGAAATGAAGCGCCTTATACTCCTGATGTAGCTCTAACCGTTAGATATGAACATACATATCGACTGCAAAATGGTATGGAACTTAAACCAGGAATTAATTATCACTGGGAGTCAGATTCATACGTAACTCCATGGAATATGGATAAGCATCTAAACGATGAGGGTGGTTGTGATGGACCAAATTATTTCTGTCAGCCACTTGAAAACTATACAGATAAAAGACCCGCTTGGGAGATGTTTGACTACTTCTTAACCCTTGATTCAAAAGATAATTGGTATGTTCAGTACGCTTCTTATAATGCTAAAAGTGAAGTTGTACCTTGGTATATTGGAATTGAAGCTGGAATTCCAAGAGGTGCTTACTCAGCTCCTTCACAAAAGGTAATAAGATTCGGGTACTACTGGTAAACAATTTTTTTGTTTAAGATATAAGGGAGGTTCGCCTCCCTTTTGTTTATGACAACGCCAGATATTTTAGACTTGTATCCTGAATTACCTTTCATTTTGGATTTTAATTGCTATTCAAATAAAAAAAAATTTTTTGGGAAATTAGTAACAGTAGATTGTCCTGATGATAATTCTCTAGTTAGAGAAATTTTGAGCACTGACGGAAATAAATCAGTTTTATTTATTAACGGAAATAATTCTAGAAATGTTGCGCTTCTCGGAGATAATTTAGCGCTTCTCGGGAAGCAAAATAATTGGTCTGGAGTAATTGTAAATGGGTGTGTTAGAGATGTAGAAATTTTACAGTCTCTAGATTTTGGTATTTATGCAAGGGGATCATGTCCCAAAAAAAGTAAAAAAGAAGGTAAAGGAAAGCTCAATAGTATTTTTAAGGTAGATAGTGTGGAAATAAAATCTAGCCAATGGATTTATGCAGATGAGAATGGCATTGTAATTTCAGAGCATGAAATAGTGCTTTAATAACACTTAAGTACCTTGTCGCCTTTATCTTTTCCAATCTCTACATTCATTAAATCTATATCTAAAGGTCCTTTTGTGGCTAAGTACATTGGAAGATTTACCTTTGATAAATCGAGACTGCTATTATTAGAAAAACACTTAAGAGGAAGACTGTATTCAATAAAATCTTCTGATTCTTTTAAAAATTCTGATAGATCCACAACTGGTGTGCAGCCTATACCACATGAAATTAAATATTTTATATCGGCATTAGTTTCATTAAGTCTAGCTTTCATGTTTATGTAGCCATCGTCAAAAGATCTAAGATTGAGAATTTCTTTCGATAACAACAAGAAGCTATTTAAATGATCTGTGCCTTTAATTTTTAAATTTAATGTATCGTCTTGCTTGTTCACATCAATTAAGTCAACACTCACAATATCGTTTTGCGAAGTAACTTTATTGCTTGTTATTTGAACTTGTTGAAGATTGCTTTCTTGGATATATCCAATAAATCCATCACTAATAGACCCTTTTAATAATTCAATTTTAGTTAATTCTTCATTTATGTTTGCAGCACCTTCATCGAGTGTTGGAACTAAAATTTTGTCTGAATAATCTAGACCATACCCAAAAGAAAACAAAGGATCACTTGTAGCATCGTAATAATTAAGGTTTGCTTGGTATGTGGTTTTTGGCCAACTGAATGGTAGTTTGCCTGTGAAATCATAATTTGACTCATCAGTATCGACTAAAACATCTGTCATGCCTCTTGATTCTGTTCCAGGTAACCATGCAACGACAAAAGCATCAGATAAATTTATTTCTTTTGTTACCCACAATGGTCGGCCTGTAAAGAATAATGAAACTGCAGGTATTTTATTTTTTTTCAAAAGTTCCAAATAAGCAATGTGTCTTGTAGATGCAAAATTTAAGTTAGATCTGTCTCCTACTCCTTCAGCATAAGGTTGTTCACCATAAGCTATAATAGCTAAATCGTAATCGCCCTTAAGTTCATTTAAGAATTCTACGTAAGTAACATTCTCATTTCCTAGTTCTTCTTTCAGTGCCTGTAAAAATGTTATTGATCCGGGAAAATCTGAATTTTTATTATTTGTACCTTGCCAATCTAATGTCCAACCACCAGTTTGAGTTCTGAGTGAATTTGCATCTGAGCCTACTACCAAAATTTTCTTACCTTTCTGTATAGGTAAGACGTTATTATTATTTTTCAGTAGCACCATTGATTCCCTTACGGCTTGTCTAGAAATATCTCTATTGCGTTGTAAACCTACTTCTGAAAACGGAGAATTTGAGGGCATCTTACCTCTAAATAACCCTAGCCTTTCTTTAACTATCAATATTCTTTTAACTGCATCATCAAGCCTATCCATTGGAATTTCGCCACTTTTTGCCTGTCTTAGTGTATTGCGGTATAAATCCTTCCAATTTTCTGGGACCATATACATATCAACCCCAGCAATCAAAGATTCTGGACAACTACCATTTGAACAACCAGGTATTTGTCCATGTCCATTCCAGTCACCAACAACAAAACCATCGAATCCCATTTGATTCTTTAAAACTTCTGTCAGCAAATACTCATTTCCATGTACTTTTGAACCATTCCATGAATTAAAACTTGCCATAACTGTTTGAATGCAGGCATCTAAAGCACTGTAATAAGGTGTTCCATGTATATCTTGTAATGTTTTTTCATCGACTTTAGTATCACCTTGATCAACACCTAAATATGTTCCTCCATCTCCCAGAAAGTGTTTAGCTGTTCCAATAATTTTATTTGATTTTAAAAATTCTTCGCCTTTGCCTTGGAGACCATAAATAAAAGACTCACCTAATTTTGATACAAGCTCAGGACTCTCAGAGTAACCTTCATATGTTCTGCCCCATCTATAATCTTGTGGAACAGTGACAGTAGGAGCAAACGTCCAGTATAAGCCTGTAGCTAAAACTTCTTCTGCAACTGCAGCGCCAATAGCTTCTAAAAGCTGCTCGTTAGCTGAAGCACCTAAACCAATATTATGAGGAAAGATTGTTGCACCAAGAACATTACTATGTCCATGAACAGCATCTGTTCCCCACAAGATCGGAATATTTGAGCCAGTCTTAATTGATTCTTCGTAAAAATCTTGAGCAAGGCTTTTCCATTCATCTGTGCTTGCTTGTTGATTTCCATTAGGGGAAGTATTTCCACCGTTCAAAATGCCACCAATTGGATATCTTCTTAAATCTACTGGTTTAATAAAATCTAAATCAGCCATAATAGTTTGACCAACCTTTTCTTCGACTGTCATTTCTGATAAAACTTTTTCAACAAAAGCCATATCACCAACAGGACAAGAATTTTCTCTATCCCAACTTAAATCTTGAGCAAAAATATTGAATGAAAACAGAGCAAGAAATATTAATCTCATAGCAATTATGCGTAAGTAATATAAATTGCTGCCAAAATAGCAACAATTGTGACTGAACCAACATTAAATAAAGTCGATGTTCTAAAATCTTCAGCAGTTAGTGAAAATACTTTTGCATTTTCATTAGTAGGAGATAATAGACCGCTTACTACAAACGCCAAAAAGAAAGATATTGCCATTTGATGCATGAATGGTTCAATAAGAGATTCTGAAGTATTTGCTACATATAGTTTCATTACTACACCAGCCACCAATGCTACAGCTGAACCCCATAAAACTGAATTTGAAGTCGAATTTTTTAAAACTATTGCTGATAAAAATACAAATAGAATAACTGGGCTAAATAATCCCATGTATTCTTGCACGTACTGAAATGCTGAATCTAGGCTGCCTAAAAATATCGGTGCGACTATAATTGAAATAATCAAACCAACTAAACCTGCCCTTCTGCCGATCTTCACAAGACTTTTATCTTCCATAGACATATTTCCTTTGTATAGATCCATCGTAAAAATAGTGCTCACACTATTTGTTAGAGAAGCTAAAGATGAAACAATTGCTGCTACTAGTGCAGCAAAAGTTAGTCCCAAAATTCCATTAGGCAATAATGAAAGCATTGAAGGATATGCATTACTTCTATCCCCTTCCAATGATGGAATAGTAGTTCCCTCCAAAGCAACGGCAATCAAGCCTGGCAGAACAACCACAACTGGCATTAGTATTTTAAGAAAACCTGCAAACATCAAACCATTTTGAGCTTCATTGAGGCTTTTAGCTCCTAAAGCTCTTTGAGTGATATATTGATTTGTTCCCCAGTAATAAAAATGAGCAATCCACATACCGCCAATAAGAACCCATATACCAGGAAGCTTTACATAATTTCCATAGGCTTCTGGATCTTGTTCTTTTGGAACGTAAGATAATAATGCATCAAATTTTTCTGGAAATTCTGACTGCAATATCATGAATCCTTCCCATGCTCCAGAACCGTCTGAAATTGCATTTAACCCTACATATGAAACGTACAACCCTGCAAAAATTAATAGGCTAACTTGTATAATATCTGTGAAAGCTACAGCTTTTAAACCTCCATATAGCGAATATGCTAGTGAAAGCAATCCAAGCAAAATCATCGAAAGTACGAGGTCCAGTCCAGTCAAGTTATTTACAGCTCCAGCACCCAACCATAAAATTGTTGGAAGAATAACAAACACATACATAATCAACATCAGCACCGCTAACAACTTACTGACACGAGTATCGTATCTCTGTGATAACAGTTGCGGCATAGTGAAAACTTGTTGTTTTAAATAAACAGGTAGAAGGAATTTTCCCACTACGATTAATGCTACTGCTGCGGTCCATTCGTAAACAGCAATTGCCATTCCAAATGCATAGGCATCACCATTCATACCTATAATTTGATCGGCAGCAATATTTGCTGCAATTAATGAGGTTCCTATAGCCCACCATGGAAGGGATCTTCCAGCCAAAAAATATTCCTCAGGTGTCTTTTCTTGGCCTTGTTTTGACCTTGAAACATATGTTGCAATTGCTATTAAAGCTACTGCATAAAATCCAACTATTAGATAATCTAAACTATTCATGTGACCTCCTTATAACAGAATAATTCAAGTTCCCATACAAAGGAGTATGTTCTTTATTTATTAAATTGATTGAAATATTTTTCAAAATATTGCTATGTGCTTCTGAAGAATGTTTATTAAATTCTTCTTTAATATAATTGATTGAGTTCATTTCAGAAATAGTTCGCATTAAACTTCCAGCAAAAAATATACCTCCCCTCGCATTAAATGTAAGAGCAAGGTCTTGTAAGATATTATTCAAAGCAACAACAAAATTATTTAAAATAAATGTTGCTAAATCATCCTCTAAATAAAGGGATACAATTTCTTCAGTAGTTAAATTCTTCCCAGATTTTTCAGCATAGATTTTTTTTATTCCAGTACCAGAAAGATAATTCTCTAGAACAATAAAATTTTTAGAATTGCTAATTTTAAATAAATTAGATAAATGATCATTATATGATCGTGCGTTACCGAGCTCGGTTGGATATACATAAGGTACATTACGAACATGCCTTAAAACAGAAAAACCTAAGCCCGTTCCAGGCCCGATTGCTAAACAAGTTTGGCTATTATCCATATTTCCACTTTTGATTACATTAAAATCGTTTTTTGTCATTAATGGTAGAGAGTAACCAATTGATTCCCAATCATTTAGAAGGTGACACTCTTTTACATTTAATTCTTTTTCTAAATCAGTTGCACTAATTTCGAGCTCTCTATTTGTCATTGAGATTTTATTTTCACTCACTGGTCCCGCTGCAGATATAACAATCTCTTCATAGTTGTTTTTTGAATTAATTTCATTAATGGCATCAAAAATATCTTTGTTTGTATCTACTTTAATTTTCTGAATGTCAGAGATCGTCATGGAGCTTGTATCACCGGCTCCTGCACGCAAGTTCGTGCCGCCAAGATCTATAAGAAGTGTTTCTGTACTCAAAAGCTAATTCCCCGGATAGTACAAATTATATATAAAAATATAATTATTCCTATTGTCAAAAAATAAGCTAATCTACAAATAAATGAATAATTGGCAAAATAAAATAATTTATCAAATTTACCCTCGCTCTTTCTTGGATACATCTGGAAATGGGATTGGTGATCTAAATGGAATTACAAAACAAGTAGATTATATTTCAGATCTTGGAGTAGATATCGTTTGGATATCTCCATTTTTTGAATCACCTCAAAAAGATTTTGGTTATGATGTCTCGAACTACAGAAAAATAGATAAATTATTCGGTACAAATGAAGATTTTAAGAAATTGCTTGAGGTCTTTCACAAAAAAAATATTAAGGTAATTACTGACTTGGTATTAAGCCATACTTCTGATGAACATGAATGGTTTATAAATAGTAAAAAACAAGATACAAATAAATACTCTGACTGGTATGTTTGGGCTGATGGGGAGCCAAGTACTCCACCCAACAATTGGTTATCTGTTTTTGGCGGAAGCTCATGGCAGTGGCATGATGAAAGAAGCCAATTTTATCTTCATAACTTTCTTATCTCTCAGCCTGATTTGAATTTTCATAATGAAGAAGTACAACAGCAGATGCTCGATGAAATTGAATATTGGTTAAAATTAGGTGTCGATGGCTTTAGATTTGATGTTATAAATTTTCTTTATCATGATAGCGGTCTCACAGACAACCCTGCAAAAGATCCTAAGCTTGTAAGACCACTTGGATTTAACAAAGATAATCCTTACGGCCTACAAATTCATAAATACGATAATACTCAACCTGAAACTTTAGAATACTTAAGAAGAGTACGGAAAGTATTAGATAAATATGATGCAATTTCTGTTGGAGAAATTGTTTCTGAAAGTCCTTTAGATGTAATTGGCGAATATGCAAACGATCAAAGGCTTCATATGGCGTATTGTTTTGAATTTTTATCTGAAGATTTCAACTTTTCAGATACAAATAAAATTGTAGATCAATTTTTTCATAACAATCCAAATTCTTGGCCATGTTGGTCATTTAGCAACCATGATTCGATGAGAATAACTTCAAGGATAAATAAATCTAGCAAAGAAATTATGAAGAAACTCTTAGAATTGAAAGGGAATATATGTATCTATCAGGGCGAGGAATTGGGATTGCACGAAACTGAAGTTAAATTTGAGGATTTAAAAGATCCTTTTGGTAAAAATTTTTGGCCTGAATTTAAAGGTAGAGATGGATGCAGAACTCCCATGCCATGGAATTCAAAAAAAATAAACCTTGGTTTTAGTGATGCAAAACCATGGTTGCCCGTCAACTTAGCTTACGCAGCTATATCAGCAGAACAACAGCAAAATGATCCAGATTCAATGCTGAACTATACAAAAGAGCTAATTAAACTTAGAAAGAAAGGCTTCGCTGCTTAGTGAATAAAAGAATGGAAGTTGGGCCAGACATTCTCAAATAAAAATTCTAAGCAGCGATGAAAACCTAAATAGATTTTATGCTTTAAATAACAGAAAATGCAATTTATTGTGTAAATAATGCAGTTTTGTCAAAATATTTAATAGTAATTACTATAATTTAAAGTTTTTTTATTGTCTTATTAGGCTTAATGAACAACAGATATTCAGTTAAATTTTTATATATAATTCTCTAATGGCAATTTGGTTCACAGATTATTCCAAGCTTGATTTAAATCAAGGTTACGTTGGCCTTGATAAACATCTGGAAATAGAATTCTTAGAATTAGGTGAAAATTATTTGCGAGCAAAAATGCCTGTTAATGAAAATACAAAACAACCTATGGGTCTTTTACATGGTGGGGCTTCATGTGTTCTTGCTGAATCAGTAGCTAGTTTTGCAGCCTTCTTATGCATTGATCCAAAATTAAAAACTGTGGTCGGCTTAAATTTATATGCGAGTCATTTAAAGTCTGCAAAATCAGGTTATGTTTTTGGCACGGCCAGACCGAAACATATTGGCAAAAGCACCTCTGTTTGGGAAATTGAGATCACGAATGAAGAGGAAGAACTAATTACTCTAGTGGAATTTACTGCTATGCATAAGGATATAAAGAAATGAAACTTTTAAGATTATTAGCTGTACTATTCTTTGCACTTCAAATTTTCTCTGCACAACCTAAAAATATCCTTTTTGTCGGAAATAGTTATCTTTACTACAACAACAGTGTCCATAACTATGTAGAACCAATGTTGAGAGAATTTTATGGCTCTGAAATCGAAACCAAACTATCTGCAATTGGTGGTTCAAAACTATATCACCATAATATTGATCATTTATTAAATCCGGAAAACTTAAATTTGAATCAACAAATTGATGTGCTGATAATGCAAGGTGGCAGTACTGAAGTTATTTCAGCAACTAATCAAAAGAAGTTTGTACAGACTGTAAAGGAATATAGTGCAAAAGCACAAAAACTTGGTGTTAAGACTGCGCTTTACATGACACATGCGTTTACAGAAGCTGATAGCCGATTCGAACCAAATCTTATCAGAAAAATTGCACAAACTTATTATGCAGCAGGAAAAGAAAGCAACTCAATTGTTATTCCAGTGGGTTTAGCCTATGAAATTGCGTACAAAGAAAGAGAAAATATTAAGCTTCATCATGTTGATGGAACGCACCCAAGCCAACTTGGAACATACTTAGGTGCCGCGACAGTGTTTGCAACAATCACTGGTAAATCACCTGAGGGCCTAGTATTTGATTATTATGGTGCCATAGAAGAAGAGGAAAGAGTTTTTCTTCAACAAACTGCTTGGAAAGCCTATAGAACATGGCAAAGACGAGTTAAGCTAGATAAATAAATAAATGACAGAATTAGCAAGCATAATAAAAGAATCAGCTGAAAAGCCTACAGAGCAACTGGCATCAATAATAATTGAAAGAACCAAGGAATTGGGAAGCCTTACTTTGGCTGTAATTTACACTATAGGCCATATTCTTATAGCTATTTTATGTGCCTCTTTAATATTCAATGCTTCCTTAAAT
>CENJ01007280.1_pt1 | contig 16158 bp, 15 predicted proteins | sample 356161 | NCBI WGS metagenome assembly CENJ01 (sample SAMEA2619531, study PRJEB7988) | marine metagenome | biome: marine biome (ENVO:00000447); feature: surface water layer (ENVO:00002042); material: "saline water (ENVO:00002010), including plankton (ENVO:xxxxxxxx)" | depth 5 m
TCGCGCCTGGCCCTGGTTATCATTGATGAGCAGCATCGTTTCGGTGTACACCAACGCATGGCCCTGCGCTTCAAAGGTCTGGCTCCCCACCAATTAGTGATGACGGCAACCCCCATCCCGCGCACCCTGACCATGGCGCTCTATGCGGACATGGATGTATCGCTCATTGATGAGCTGCCTCCAGGGCGGCAAGCCATCACCACGCAAACCATCGCCGAGAGCAATCGGCCCAAGGTGATAGAGCGTATTCGCCAAACCCTGAAGCAGGGCCAGCAGGCGTACTGGGTTTGCACGCTCATCGATCCCTCAGAAGAGATTCCGGCCACCGCCGCCACCGAGGCCTTTGAGGATTTGCAGCGGGCGCTTCCAGAGTTTCGAATTGGGCTGCTACATGGACGGCTGCGGGGAGAGGAGAAAGTCGCGATTATGCGTGCCTTCAAGAATCACGAGCTTGATCTACTGGTGGCTACAACGGTCATCGAGGTTGGCGTAGACGTTGGCAACGCGACCCAGATGGTCATCGAAAATAGCGAGCGTTTGGGCCTGGCACAGCTCCATCAGCTGCGTGGCCGGGTGGGTCGAGGGAGCACGGCGAGCGGATGTTTTTTACTGTTCAAACCGGGCCTCGGCGATACTGGGAAGCGACGCCTTAACGCGCTACGCGAGAGCCAGGACGGCTTCTTTCTTGCCGAACGAGACCTAGAAATTCGCGGACCGGGAGATGTGCTGGGCACGCGTCAATCTGGTGAGCAGAGCTTTCATATCGCGGACCTAGCTGAACATGCGCACCTGATGCCAGAAGCCATCTCTCTAGCCGAGGCGCTGATGGGTGCAGCACCGGGCACCGATGCCGCTAATCGCTTATCGGGCCTGTTAGATACCTGGGCGCCGGCTCAGAGTGATCACCTTAGCGCCTAGCCAGCCAATTTTTGATCCGAACTCGGCGCCGCCCCATTAAAGGTTTCCAGATCGAATTGATCCTCTGAGCGGGCCACAATGGTGGCAACGGTCATATCGCCGGTCACGTTGACCGCCGTGCGAAGCATATCCAATAGCCGGTCTACCCCAATGATCAGGGCGATACCCTCCACCGGAAGGCCAACCTGCTCGAGAACGAGGGTCAGCGTAATAAGCCCGACGCCGGGCACCGCAGCGGTTCCGATAGACGCCAGGGTCGCCGTAAGAATCACCGTCAGGTAGGCGGTTATGCCCAGCTCATAGCCAAAGAATTGGGCGATGAAGACCGTTGCAACCCCCTGCATGATGGCGGTGCCGTCCATGTTTATGGTGGCACCCAGCGGGATCGCAAAGGAAGCAATTCGATTCTTTACACCTACCTCGTGCTCTACTGTTCTCAGCGTCACGGGCAGCGTCGCGCCGCTAGAAGAGGTGGAGAAAGCCACCAGCAGGGGTTGCCTGAGCTTGAGCAAGAATCGCCGCGCATTGAGCCCAGCGAGCGCCACCAACAGAGTGGGATAAACGATGGCGCCGTGCATCACCAGGCCAAGAACGACGGTCAGGAAATAAGCGATAACCTTGCCTATCTCCGCGAGCCCTAAGGTCGCACCCAGGGTAACCATCAGAAAGAAGACCCCGTAGGGGGTGAACTGCACCAGCATCGAGATCAAACGCATCAGCACCGCATTGAGTGACTCAAAAATATCTCGGACTTTAGCGCCGGCTGAGCCAATCTGGCTCAACGCGAGGCCAAACAAGATAGCAAAAAGAATGACCTGAAGCATTTTGCCCTCAGCCATCGCCTTGACCGGATTGCCGGGCACGATGTTGACCAACGTGTCTTTGACGCTGGGCGACTCCTTCGCTGCAAAGCTGAGGGTCCCCTCGGTATCCATGGTGTCTGCCACACCTTCACCGGGGCCGATGAACAGCGCCAACGCTAAGGCCAGAGAAACCGCCAACGCGGTGGTCAGCAGGTACAGGCCAATGGTCTTCCCCCCCAGGCGTCCCACGCTTCCGCTGTCGCCGAGACTCGCCGCGCCACAAACGAGAGATACAAAGACCAGGGGAACCACCATCATCTTCAATAGGGTGATGAAAATCTGGCCACCCGCGTCAATCACGCCATCAAGCCCGAAGGTGATCAGGATATGGTCCTCTGGCAGCGCCGCCCATTGATAGAGGGCGCCGAGCAGGAGCCCGATCCCCATACCGATAAGAATTTTCTGGGTCAGATTCATATGCAGCCTAGTCCCCTCGTTATCTTCGCCAGCCTACTACAGCCTGGCGATTTAACCGATCTCTACCATCTCAAAATCTGCCTTGCCAACGCCACACTCGGGGCAGATGAAATCTTCATCCACATCCTCCCATGACGTCCCGGGCGCTATTCCCTCATCCTCGTATCCCTCAGCTTCGTCATATATCCAGCCACAGACGATGCACTGCCATTTTTTCATCGGTCTAAACCTTTTGTTTTACTCACGTTTGCCGGCCGCTACGCTAAAGCTAGGCTTGTCAAAAAGCAACGCATCTACCAGTAACATGGCGCTAAATGGTGGAAATCAATACACTGACGAATCGGTAACATAGCCTGGCGATGAATCAACAACGTATATCCTCCTTCCTTGCGCTTATGCGGCTGGACCGACCGGTGGGCACCTTGCTGTTACTCTGGCCCACGCTTGCCGCCTTGTGCATGGCTGCCGACGGCCTACCGCCCATTAGCCTGGTTGTTATCTTTACCCTCGGCACCTTTGTCATGCGCTGCGCGGGGTGCGTGATCAACGACTATGCGGACAGAAACCTGGATGGCGGCGTCAAAAGAACTCTGGACCGACCCCTGGTCACCGGCGCGATCAAACCCCGGGAAGCCTTGATCCTGTTCCTCGTCCTGATTTCCTTGGCTGCAAGTCTGCTGATTTGGCTGAACCCTAGCACTCGGGCATTCGCCCTTGGCGGCCTGTGCATCGCCATTCTTTATCCCTTTATGAAGCGTCATACCCACCTTCCCCAAGTGGTCCTGGGGGCGGCCTTCAGTTGGGGCATCCTCATGGCCTGGACGGCTCAGGATTTAGGCGTGCCACCGGTTGCCATCATTATGTTTTTATCGAGCCTGCTGTGGATCGTGGCCTACGATACCCAGTACGCCATGGTTGACCGAGATGACGATCTCAAAATCGGCATTAAGAGCACGGCCATTCTCTTTGGTGACCTAGACCGACTGATCATTGGTATCCTTCAGGCTCTCGCCCTGCTTGGCTTCTGGCTTGTGGGCCTAGCGCTGGATTACGGCGGGCCCTTTACGTTCAGCCTGGTCGTTATCTTCGGGCTATTTTGCTATCAACAGCAGTTAACGAAAGATCGATCTAGAGAAGGCTGCTTTGCTGCATTCCAAAATAACATCTGGGTGGGAGTGGCGCTGCTCTCGGGAACCCTCCTCGATAGCGTGACCAACCTATGAGCGGACTGAATTCGTGAAGTTAATTTTGATGGGGTTAGTCCAGCTCGGTCGCAGCCTGTCAAAGGCTCTGGCTACATTGCGCTGGCTGGCGTTGGCCATGGTGCTGTTAACCATTTCTGTGGTGTGTCTTCGCTATCTGTTCTCCACCAGCGCCATCCTAATTCAGGAATCCGTGGTCTATCTGCATGCCATACTGTTCATGCTCGCCATCCCCCTGGGTTTGGCCGAGCGCACCCATGTCCGGGTAGACATCCTCTATGGACGACTGCCTGCGCGAACCCAACACTGGATTGATCTGGCCGGCCACGCACTGTTGCTCATCCCGGTGGCCGTTTTTATGGGCTGGATCAGCCTGGACTACGTCGCCGCGAGCTGGAGAATTTTTGAGGGCTCCGCCGAAGTGGGGGGCATTCAAGGCGTTTTTCTGCTGAAAACTCTGATCCCGGCAACCGCATTGCTGCTCCTGCTCCAGGGCTTGGCGGGCATGGCTGAGTGCATCCTGACGCTGACCGGCGATGAGGAAGCATAATGGACCTGACCCCACTCCTGCTTTTCGCCGTCACTTTCTTAGCCCTGCTCATAGGCTACCCGGTGGCCGCCACCTTAGCCGGGGTGGCTCTCATCTTTGCCTTGATTGGCATCATGACGGGCACGTTTAATCCATCCGACCTTGGGTTCGCCAGCGGACGCCTGTTTGGCATCATTACAAACCAAACGCTTATCGCTGTTCCACTCTTTGTCTTCATGGGTGCGCTGCTCGAGAAGACGCGCATTGCCGAGGACCTCCTGTCTAGCCTCGCCGAACTCTTTGGGCGAGTGCGCGGCGGTCTGGCCATCACGGTGATCCTCGTGGGCACCCTGATGGCAGCCAGCACCGGCATTGTGGGCGCTACCGTCGTGACCATGGGCATGATGACTCTACCCATCATGCTGCAGCGCGGTTATTCCCCGGCTCTGGCCACGGGGACCATCTGCGCAACCGGAACCCTCGGCCAAATTATTCCGCCCTCCATCGCCCTTGTTCTGCTCGGTGATGTGCTGTCCAACGGATACCAGCAGGCCCAGCTGAATATGGGCATCTTCGCGCCCAAGTCGATCTCGGTGGGCGACCTTTTCGCCGGAGCCATTATTCCCGGACTCTGCCTGGTGGGCCTGTATCTGAGCTATATCTTGGTACGTGTCCTGGTCAACCCAGACTCTATGCCACCGGCCAGTCGCAGCAGGGATGAAAAGATCGTGCTGGCGCCCATAATCCGCGCGCTGCTTCCACCGCTTTGCCTCATTATGGCGGTGCTGGGATCGATCATTGGAGGCTATGCCACCCCCACAGAAGCCGCCGGTGTGGGCGCCGTAGGTGCCCTGCTTCTGGGCCTCGTCTACCGTCGGGTCAGCTGGGCGGTGCTTTCAGAGGTCTGCACCGCAACCATGGCCACCACCGGGATGGTGTTCTTTATCTTGGTGGGTGCCTCTATCTTCTCGCTGGTTTTCCGCGGCTTCGGCGGTGAGGAGCTGGTGCAATCTCTCTTTGCTCAAATGCCCGGAGGCGTCTGGGGGGCGCTCATCATCGTCATGCTGGTGATTTTCATTCTGGGATTCATTCTTGATTTCATCGAAATCACCTTCGTCGTTGTGCCGATCGTTGGCCCGGTGCTGATGGCCATGGGCGTTGACCCCATCTGGCTTGGGGTACTGATTGCCATGAACCTGCAAACCTCCTTCCTCACCCCGCCGTTTGGCTTTGCCTTATTTTACCTGCGCGGCGTCGCACCCAAGACCGTGACTACCGCTGACATTTACCGAGGGGTGCTACCCTTCATTTTCCTACAGGTCGTGGCGCTCATTGCCCTGCTGCTGTACCCGGCGCTGGCCACCTGGCTGCCCGCCCAGCTTTAGTCCTTCTTGGGTAAGGAGGGCCACTTAGGCGGTCGTTTTTCAATCAGCGCAGCGACACCCTCTCTAAAATCATCTTCCTTCATCATCTCCTCAATGAGCCTCTCAGAGTCGATCACCGAGGCGGCAGCATCGCGGTGTTGGTCGCGATAGATTTGCCAGCGCGTTTGGCGCAGAGCATTGGGTGAGACCGTAGAGATCAGAGCGCGGGCGTAGGCATAGGTTTCATCCAACAGCTTTTCCGGCTCGACGATTTGATTGATGAAGCCAAACGTCAGGGCCTCATCAGAGAGAAAGGTCCGGCTGGTGAGCAGCAGATCGTTGGCCCGCCCCAAGCCCATAATCCGAGGCAGCATCCAGGAAAGCCCGTATTCAGCGGGCAGGTTTAACTTGCCGTGAGCGGTTGTGAATTTGATGCCCGGCACCGCAAAGCGAATATCGGCAAAACTTGCCAGAGCTAGGCCCACCCCCGCCGCCGGACCATTGATGGCAGCAATGACCGGTTTAGTGAGCCCGAAGTGATAGGCGAAGGCCGCATCAAACTCCGAATGACGGCCGTAACCAGGGCGCGCGATATCCGCGTGGGTGCCGGAATCGTAACCGCCTCGGGAGGCGTGCCCGCCCAGTGCCTCTTGATCGCCTCCGACGCAAAAACCGCGACCTCGTCCGGTGACCACGATAACGCCCACTTGCGGGTCCTTATCCGCTTCCGCCAAGAGATATCGATACTCGGCATGCATCCTTCCGGTCCAGGCATTCATCCGATGGGGGCGATTGAGAAAGAGCGTTGCAATCCCGTCGTCGGTAACCAGGTATTCGGTACTCTTTAGCTCCATGCTGAGCTACCTCACCTCGAGATACGCCTTTTCACTGATATCGTGATAGCGACGCACATCCCTGAGGTACTGGGTATAGGATGCGTGAATGCGCGCTGCCAGTGGGTCAGCGTCTGCTATCTCCGCGACTACCTGGTCAGAAACCTCCCTCAGCCGCGCCAGCACATCATCCGGCAGCCGTCGCAGCAATACGCCATGATCCTCCACCAGGGTGGTCAGCGCAGCATTATTACGCGCCGTAAACTCACTCAGCATGTCCTCATTAACGGCTCGCGTTGCAACTCGAATCATGGCGCGCAAGTCATCTGGCAACGCCTCCCAAGCCGCTTTGTTGACCACGGTCTCTAGGGTTGGGCCAGGCTCATGCCAGCCAGGATAGTAGTAGTACTTCGCTGCGGTATGCAGGGAAAAGGCCAGGTCGTTGTACGGACCGACCCACTCCGTTGCATCAATGACCCCGGTCTGAAGAGCGGTGTAGATTTCGCCCCCAGGCAGCACCACCGGGACGCCCCCAGCCCTGGCCAAGACTTCCCCGCCCAGGCCAGGGATGCGCATTTTCAAACCCCTGAGGTCCTCTACGGAATTGATCTCTTTATTGAACCACCCGGCCATTTGCACACCCGTATTGCCTGCGGCAAAGGGCACCAAGTTGAACGGTTCGTACAGTTCACGCCATAAATCCAGGCCGCCGCCATAATGCAGCCAGCCGTTCATTTCCTGAGCGTTCATACCAAAGGGCACGGTTGTAAACATAGCGGCCGCAGGGATTTTACCCCGCCAGTAATAAGCGGCACCGTGTCCCATCTCAGCCGTGCCCTGGGATACGGCGTCGAATACTTCCAGTGCACCCACCAACTCACCGGCACCATAAACCCTGATATCCAGGCGTCCGGCACTCATCTCGCGCAGCATGTCGGCAAGTCTCTCCGGAGCCGTGCCAAGTCCAGGCAGGTTCTTCGGCCAGGTCGTGATCATCTTCCAACGAAAAATCTGTTGCGACGCCGAGGGAGCCGTCGTCTCTGCAGACTGGGGCGCACCGCCACAGCTGCTTAACAGCACTCCAACGCTCAGCAGCGTAATGAGCTTCAACACCTTGATCCTGATTTGCATGTCTTTCCTCGCCTATTCCAGGGCCTGCAGATTGGCATACGCCATCATCAGCCACTTTGCACCCTCATCAAAATTAACCTGAACCTTGGCCCGATCGCCGCCTCCCTCAAACTGCATAACGATCCCCTCGCCGTACTTCCCATGTTGTACACGCTGGCCCATGCGTAAACCGGACACCGTCGTATCGTCATCAGTGATGCCGTAGGACGGCGACCGAGGAGTGTGCACACCGGCCTTGATCCGTACTTCCGACAGTAGCTTCTCAGGAATCTCCAGCAAAAACCGACTGGGCCGGTTATAGCTCTCCTGCCCGTGTAACCGCCGACTTTCTGCGTAGGTGAGGTACAGGGCTGACATCGCGCGCGTGATACCCACGTAAGCCAAGCGCCGCTCTTCCTCCATGCGGCCAGGCTCTTCGGCGGACATCCGGTGCGGGAACAAGCCCTCCTCCATACCGGCCAAAAAGACGATTGGGAATTCCAGGCCCTTGGCCGAGTGCAGCGTCATCATCTGAACGCTGGGGCCCTGAGCCGACTGTCGGTCTCCCGCATCCAGGGCCATTTGATCTAAAAATTCCTGGAGCGCGCTCTGTTCTGCGCGGTCACTGTTTTCTAACGGAAAGACCATTTCGCCGCTGAACTGTCGACATGCGGTAACAAGTTCCTGCAGATTTTCTTGGCGTGCAAGCCCTCGCTCTCCTCTCTCCTGACCGTGATAAGTCATCAGACCACTCACCTCGATGGCATGCTCGGCAAGCTCGTGCAACCCCATGGGCGCAACCGCATCCGCCATGTCGTCTATCAGTTTAAGGAAGTTGCCCAGGGCGCCCTGAACTCTGGCGGTAAACGCACCTCCCTGAAGCCCTTGGCGCGCCGCCTGCCAAAGAGACACTCCTTGTTCGCGTGCCAGGCCTCTCAACCCCTCCAGTGTCTTATCACCAATGCCCCTGGGGGGTAAATTCACCACTCGCTCAAAGGCAGGGTCTGACTGCCTGTCTTCGATCAGGCGCATATACGCTAGCGCATTTTTGATTTCCGCACGCTCAAAAAACCGCTGGCCACCATAGATTTGGTAGGGAATGTCAGCCCGCAGGAGCGCTTCTTCCAAGACCCGAGACTGAGCATTAGACCGATAAAGAATCGCGGCATCCGAAGGGCTGCCCCCATTTTCTATCCACTGCTGTATTCGTTCAGCGATGAACCTCGCTTCATCCAGGTCATTGAAACCCGCATAGACCTTGATTTGATCTCCGGCTTCTCCCGCAGACCACAGCTCCTTGCCCAATCGATTGGTATTTCGCTGGATCAGCGAATTCGCCGCCTCCAGGATGGTTTGCGTTGAGCGATAATTCTGCTCGAGCCGCACCGTCACAACGTCTTGAAAATCCGAGGTGAACGCGTGAATGTTTTCTATTTTCGCGCCGCGCCAACCATAAATAGATTGATCGTCGTCACCCACGGCCATGATCTTGCCCTGCTCCCCGGCGAGCACGCGGAGCCAGGCATACTGAATACTGTTTGTATCCTGAAATTCGTCCACCAGCAGATGTTGAAAACGCCCTTGATAGTGCTGCAGCAGGGCTGGCTCGTTGAGCCATAGTTCATGAGAACGCAACAGCAACTCTGCAAAGTCTACTAACCCTCCCCGATCACAAACCTCTTCATAAGCCTGATAAATACGCTTATGGGTTAGCGTGAAGAGATCGCCCTCATCAACCAGCTGCGCGGCACGGCGGCCCTCATCTTTTTGGGAGTTGATAAACCAGCATGCCTGCCTGGCGGGCCATTTCTTTTCATCAATGTCCTGGGATTTCATGATGCGCTTGATCAAACGCACCTGGTCATCGCTATCAATGATCTGAAAATTCTGCGGCAGTTTCGCTTCGGACCAGTGCATGCGAAGCAAGCGATGGGCCAGACTATGAAAGGTCCCCACCCACATGGAGCGCGAGGATATATTGAGCAAGGCCTCGGTTCGGCTGCGTAGCTCGGCGGCTGCCTTGTTCGTGAAGGTTACCGCCAAAATGCTCTGGGGAGAGACCCGCTCCACATCAATTAACCAGGCTATCCGGTGCACCAGCACGCGCGTCTTACCGCTGCCCGCACCGGCAATGACGAGAGCATTCTCCAGCGGCGCCGATACTGCCGCACGCTGTGCCTCGTTTAGACCCTCAAGAATATGCGTTATGTCCAACGCCGCAACCTACGCCGATAAACGGTCAGTTTACCTTAGCAGGAGAAAAATCGCCCTGAGAAAGCGCAAGGTCGTGTCCTATTTCAAGACGTTCTGGGCGCTCTGTACCGGGGCGCTAGGATGCTGGTGCCTCTTCCGCGTCCTCGGCATCTTCGCCCTCGGTGTCGTCAATGACCTCACGGGCCCTCTCATTGAATTCCAAGGTATGAGACGTTATCAGATTCGCAATCCCACTCGCTTCATCAGCCATTTTCAGACGCTGCAGAATCTCTCTTACCAAGGATCGAACCTCATTTCGAAGCTCAGGCATCTCCGCATCAGGGCTGGTCGCAGACTGCACGCCAATACGATAAAAACGAGACACATAGGATTGAGGCATCCAGGACTGGACCTCTCCTCGCAGCCCGCCGATCGCAGCTTGGCTCTCTGGCACAGACTCCCGACCATGCTGTTTATCCATCTGTCCTTGGTCAATAAGTTGTTCAATGTGACGAGACAAAACGAAGGCGTAGCGACGGCGCAGGTCAGTGATGACGTCAGGATGCTTTTCTGGTGCCTCAAGCGCATCCCAGATTTCTCTCCCGCTGAAACCAAAGAGCGTACCCCCTGTACTGGCCTTGCTGGCCGCTGACTCTAGTCGGCCTCGCTCCAAAACGGTGATGCGCTGCCACATATAAATCAGCAGTATGAGGATGAGAATCAGTAGTAATGCTGTGGACCCAATTAAGGCTACGGGTACGATGGACTCTGACATATTAGGCGCCTCCTGCAGCTCCAATCAAAGACTTAGCCGGTAATGCTTTTATGCTTAAGGTGACTCCGCAGCGATATCTGCTGTTGCAGGCTCGGTAATACCCAAAACTTCCTTGGCCACTCTGGCACGTTCGATAATGTACAGGTCGGCTACCGTTTCATCGATCCTTTCCAGGTTTTCACGCAGACTGGTTAGCTCGCGCCGAATCCCTTTGACCGGAGCCATGAGCAACGACGCTTCCTGAAGGTTCTTCTCCAAGGACGTTAACTGCTGGCGCATGGTTGCCGCGCGACCGCTGATTTGATCCAGGTCCTGCTGCACCGCCGCCGCATTCGCCGTGACCGACGCATCTATGCGTCCGGCAAGCGTTTCGGGTATTTGGGCTACCTGCTGGTCCAGGGCCAGGAGGGCCGCATCGCCTTCTGCCAACCGTTCTTGTATGGCCTGTTGCCCTGCTAGCGCCTGATTCACGCCATCTTCCAGGGCGCTGAAACTTTCAATCCCTCTTGAAACCTGGATGACCCGTTTGGCCAAGGCGTTCAGCATCGCATCGACTTCCCCGACTTTATTCGACATCTGCACGGACATAATCACGTAAAAAACGATGGCGGCGAGAAGCGCAATACAGAGAGAGGCGATCGAATAGGTCGTCAGCTGGCGCGCTTTATCGAGCTGCTTGGCGATGTCCTCGATCAGCGGGTGCGCCGTAGAAATTCTCACCGTCTCGTTGCCAACCGAGATCTGTAGGTTTGGCTCGTCGGCCTCTGGCGCAGCAGCATCCTCGGGGCTTGCTAAAATCGGTTCTTCCACGGGCGGGACAACTGCCGCCGGTTCAGCTTCTATTGCGGGTGTCGCCAGTTCAGCTTCTACTGCGGGTGTCGCCGGCTCAGCAGAGAGCGCCTCGTCCACGGCGTCGCTACGCTCGGTAACGCCATCGGCAATCGCCGCCGCTGCTTCTGAGGCGTCGAATTCCTCACCCTTACCCTGTTCTTCGTCTTGTTCAGCCATCACTTTTTCCTCGTGTCTCGCGACTCATTCTCCGCCGCCCATTAGGGTCGCTCTACGGAATTCCCGAGCGTTGCCCCCGAAATGAAAAATGGCGTCTTATTTATACCGTAGTCAACCAAATGTTGTCGCGCCTCTTCGCGATTAAGGAAGGGCCCGCTCACCACTACGTAACGATCACCTTTTTCAAATACTCTGACGCCGGGCAGTCGAGGCGTATTGCCACGCCAGATGAAGGCGCGCTGGGGCAGCGAAAATGAAGCATGCTGAACATAAACGCCATCCGTCACTGGGGGCGCAACAGCCGGTGCAACGTCGGTAACGGGCTGCGTGACAAAAATTTCCTTGAGCGCCTTCTCCGGATCATCAACCACGATGGGTAACTGCTTTTTTTCCACATCCTGACTGGGCTGTGCTGCAGGCAGCAGCGGCGCTAATGACGCCTGACTTTGGGCCTCCGCATCCACCGCCGGGGCGCTGACCTCAGCGCCACTGTTCGCGTCCGGAGCCGTGGCATCGTCACTGAATGAAATAGGCAGGCTTTGAATTTGCTGGGCGATCCGACTTGCTGCGCCGCTGAGGTCTGCATCCTGACCCAAATAGGCGGCGGCAATCAAAAGACAGGCGATTCCGGAACTGGCCACTACGCGCCCCCGAGCCTGGCGCAGCTTCGTGAGCTGCAGCGTAGCGGCGGTCTGATTTGCGACATTTCTCTTCGCCAAAGCTGCAGCGGTGCTTTGTCCCATGCCCTTAGGGAACGCGGCAACGTCACCGTCCTGCCGCTTTTTGCCGGGCGAAAGACCGAGGGCATCCACCAGCTGGCTGACCTGTGACAATTCCGGTCGACCGGCAAGGCGTTCGAGCAAAGCCTTTGCTTCCTCCTCTGATGGCTGAGGAAAGTCCACGGATTGAGCTCTTAATTTTTCAGCTAGCTTTTTAATTTGCGCTGACTCTGGGCGCACCTGGCGGAAATGCACAATGAGCGAAATCCCCGTTGCGCGAAACTGACTGATCATCTTCACGGTCATTTCCAAAAGCCCGGTATCCCGTAAGTTGGGCAATTCGTATAGCCACAGTTCGTTCAGGGGCGTGCTTTTTTTCGCCTGAAATGACTCCAGGTTGACCTGCGCGAGGCGTTTATTGAGCCCGTCGAGCACCGCTTCACTGTTCTTGGGCATTCGCCTAACCGTCACTTTCCCGGCCCTAGACCCAGACAGCTGGGTTAGCAGGGTCCGCGTGTAGTGCGCGAGCAGCATTTCGTGCTGTGCAACCATGATCAACGTTTTACCCGAGTTCAGCACGATATTCGCGCACTCCTGGAGCCGAGCGGTATCGCCAACGTTGAACAAAAGCTCATTTGAAATTGTGGGTTCTTCTTTTAAAGGAATCATCTCCGCGGGTCCTAACTGTCGTTAAAAGTTGTGGGCACGTGACGCTTGCCCGATTCATCGAAAATAAGGTTGTCTGGCACCTTCGGCTTAGGCTTGGCCATTTTTCTACCATCCTGGCTTACCGCGTTTAGGCTATAGACATAGGCAATAACCTGAGCCACGGCGTGAAATAAATCCGGCGGTATGTACATGCCAATTTCTGAGGTGAAATAGAGCGCTCTCGCCAGCAGCGGCGCTTCAAAAATTTCCACCCCATGCTCACCCGCTCGCTCACGAATGCGTTGAGCCATGTGGTTTTTCCCCTTGGCAACAACCTTCGGGGCTTCCTCTTTATCCATTTCGTACAGCAGCGCCACCGCGAAATGCTCTGGGTTGGTGACCACAACGTCAGCCTTTGGCACGTCGTCCAGCATGCGTTGCTGGGCCATCTCGCGCTGTTTGGCGCGAATACGCTGCTTGACCTCTGGCTGGCCCTCAAGTTCTTTCATCTCGTCCTTGATTTCCTGCTTGGTCATGCGCAGCTTTTTTATAAATTCATACTGTTGATAGGGCACGTCCACCATGGCGATCAGCACCAGGGCCATAGAGGTAATCAGCCCGCCTAAGAGAACGGTCTCGATACTGTTTGCAATCGCTGCGTTAATAGAGCCCTCACCAATTTTGATGATGGTGTCGAAATTGAGGTAGAGAAAGGTGCCGCCAATGGCGGCAACCAGGGCGAACTTCAGCAGGGCCTTGGATAGCTCGACCAGGGCTTTGAGACCAAAAATACGCGCCATGCCCTTGATGGGGTTCAGCTTGCTGGCCTTAGGCTCCAGGCTCTTACCTGAGAACACAAAGCCCCCTAGCGCGGTAGCAGACCCAACCGCGGCGAGCATAGCCAAGAAAAACACGGGAATTAGCGTGATGAATCCATCCAGCGTCAGCATCGCAAGGCGCGGCACCGCTAAATTTTCCTCGAAAGCATAGTTTGGCGGGATGACCAAGCTGGTGGCGAACAGGTCAACGAAGCGAGGCCCAAGCCAAAATCCGCCCGCGTATAGGCAGGCGATTACCGTCACCGTGACAGCGGCGGTAGTCATATCCTGAGAGCGCAGCACCTGCCCGTCTTCCTTGGCTTTCTCTAGCCTTCTCGGAGTCGGTTCCTCAGTTTTGTCGTCCTGACTTTCTTCTGCCATCTTGGCTTCCTAACCACCAAAAACGTTTTGATTAAGGGAATCGAAGGCCGCAAACCACAGGCCCTCCATCTTGGAATGCATGGTCATCATGGTGATAAGGAGCATGCCGAATCCCAAAGGGATTAGGGCAGGGAAGCCCACCGCAAAGACGTTAAGACTGGGCGATGCTCGGGAGATAACCCCCAGGCAAACATTAATCATCAGCAACCCCAGCATAATCGGCAGCACCAGCACCACGGCGCCCACAAACATTTGTGAAGACCAGGCGATAAAGCCTGAGATAGCCTGAGTGCTTAACAGTCCAGAGCCGATGGGGATGGTGGTAAAGCTGTCCACCAACATGGTGATCAGTATCAAATGTCCGCCCAGGCCTAAAAACACCAGCAGGCCGACTATGAGCAGAAACTGGGATAGCGTGGGCACATTACCCAGGTTGGGGTCGATCATGTTAGCCATGCCCAAGCCCATGCTGGAGGACACGGCATGACCGGAAACAATGATCGCAGCGGTAACAACCTGCAAACTGAGGCCCATGAGCGCGCCTACGGTGATCTCGTTAAACATGCGTTCTAGCGCCGCAAAGCTAAACGGATCGGTGGCCGGAATGTCGATGAGCGGGTAGATCATCCAGGTGAGGCTAAAACCGATCAAAATTCTCAGCCGTAAATTCATGGCTTGCTGGCTAAAAATGGGGCTGCTCAACAAAAGTGCCGTAACCCGCACGAAAGGCCAAATGAAGGTCTGAAGCAGTTCGGTTAAATATGGGATCAGGAAAGACATTTGGCTACAGGGTCATCGTGCGAACGCGTTCAAAGATGGTCTCGAAATACTCGGCCATGACGGCAAGCTGCCACTCTCCAAAGATAACGATGGCCAGCACCATCACGGCAAGCTTCGGGATAAAGCTGAGCGTCATTTCCTGAATAGAGGTAGCTGCCTGCAAGATACCCACAAGCAAACCCGACATCAGCGCTGCCGCCAGCACGGGGGCGGCGACTAAGACCGTGACAACAAGCGCTTCCACGGCGATATCCATGACGAGACCGGTTTCCATAATCGCGTCAACCCAAATACGTGGCGACCAGGGAGCCGGTCACCAGGCCCCAGCCGTCCACCAGTACGAACAAAAGGAGTTTAAAGGGCATAGAAATCATCATGGGCGACAACATCATCATACCCATGGACATCAGAACGCTGGCCACCACCAGGTCAATGATGACAAAGGGAATATAGATCAAAAAACCAATGGTGAACGCAGTCTTGAGTTCTGAGGTGATAAAGGCCGGCACCAAGACGGTCATGGGAATTTCTTCGATGTCGCCAACGGCCTGAATGTCGGACATCTCCATAAAGAGCATCATGTCTTTCTGCCGAGTTTGGCCGAGCATAAATTGCTGTAGCGGTCCCTTGGCGCGTTCAAGGCCCTCTTGGAAAGTGATCTCATCGTTTTGCACAGGCATCAGCGCCTCTGCGTAAATCGTTTCAAGGATTGGGTTCATAATGTAGAGCGTCAAAAAGAGCGCGATGCCAATCAGGACCTGATTGGGTGGCGTTTGGGCGGTACCCATGGCCTGCCGCAGCAACGAGAGCACGATGATGATTCGCGTGAAGGAGGTCATGAGAATCAGGATCGACGGCAGCAGGCTGAGCACGGTCATCACGATGATCAGCTGGAGAGAAAGGCTGTACTCGGTTCCCCCGTCATTACCTTCAAGGACTTTCAGGGCGGGAATGCCCTCTGCGGCCACGGGCTCTGAAACCAACATGCAAAGCACCAGCAGCACTCCGACGGGCGCGAACCGGTCTATGAGCTTGGTCAGAGGCTCGGTCAGTTTTCTCTTGTGACGCAGATTGATCATAGTCTCTACTTACTTTTGCAGTTCGATACCGCTTTATGCGCCGAATCTGCTTCTTTAGGCGTAAGAGGATGCAAAGTAGAGGCCAACTTTAAATATGTTTAAAATCAACATGTTATAGTCTTGTGGCGAATTTTTGCCGATAAATTTGCCGACCTACGGGAAGAGCGTCAAAATCCTGACAGTCGGCGGACACTGTCGCTTGCTGCTCAGGCTTCATAATGCTGGGGCAACAAGCAGTCGCCGGCAGCCCTAAATAGACATGGCAGATCAAGAATTAGAAAACGTCGAAAAGGATGTGTGCCAAATGCGAACGTCACGGTTCTTCTGGCTTTGTGCCTGGGCGGCCAGCCTGGTCATTTTCCAAGGTAGCTGGGCTCAGTCGGGTCCAGAACAGCCCTCAGAGAAGACCCTTGGGACCCAGCCCCAGCAGCAGGCCCCCCTCTATTCGAGCATGCCCTACCTCACCTGTTTCGAGGCTGCCGCAGAACGATACGCGCTGCCGCCTTCCTTGCTAATGGCCG
>CENJ01094679.1_pt1 | contig 16150 bp, 29 predicted proteins | sample 356161 | NCBI WGS metagenome assembly CENJ01 (sample SAMEA2619531, study PRJEB7988) | marine metagenome | biome: marine biome (ENVO:00000447); feature: surface water layer (ENVO:00002042); material: "saline water (ENVO:00002010), including plankton (ENVO:xxxxxxxx)" | depth 5 m
TCAAAAAGAGATACGGGAAATACCCTTTATATTCTTGATGAACCAACAACAGGTTTACACTTTTATGATATTCAGATGTTAATGGACGTTCTAAACAAACTTGTGAATAAGGGGAATAGCGTAATTGTTATTGAACACAATTTAGATGTAATAAAATTGGCCGATTGGATTATAGATCTTGGCCCTGAAGGCGGTGACGGTGGTGGTAATATTGTTGCAGAAGGTGATGTGAAAGATATTAAAAAATGTAAAAAATCTTTTACAGGCCAAATGTTGAAGATTACTTAAAGAACCTAGACCACCAACTTTTCTTCTCTTCTTTTTTCTCAGCTTTTTTCTTCTTAATAGGTTTCTTTGTAGTCGCTGCTTTTGTTTCAGTCTTTGTCTTGGTATCTTTCTTTTCAGCAGTTTTCTTTGTAGGTTTTTTTGGAGTTACTACTTCTGTCTGAGATTCTTCAGATTCTGCTTTCTTGGTTGTTGTTTTCTTAGCAGCTTTTTTCGGAGCTTTAACTTCTTCCGGTGCAGGAGCAGGTGCAGTTTCTTCAGCTTTTTCTTCTATTTTATTTTCTAGCAGTTCATCCGAAGGCATAACTAAGTTTTCTTCAGCAAGTTCTCCGACAACTTTTGCTTCTTGTTCCAGATCACGAATTGTTAGTTCGACGTAACACATATCAGCTTTGTCACCTTCTCTAAAACCAGCCTTAATTACTCTTAGATAGCCACCATTTGTTTCATTAAACCTTGGGCCTAAGTTCGAGAATAATTTAGATGTAGCGCTTCTTGAATCTAATTGCGAGATGATCTGTCTTCTGTTATGGAGAGTATCAACTTTTGCTCTTGTTATAAGTGGCTCTACGAATCTTCTTAGTTCCTTTCCTTTTTCAACTGTTGTTTTAATAACTTCATGCTCAATAAGGGAAGCAGCAAGGTTTCTCATCATAGCAATTCTATGTGATGATGATCTGCTGAATCTTCTACTAAGCTTTCTATGTCTCATATTTACATTGGTGGCCAATTCTTGAGAACAGTGCCCATTGCAAGCCCTCTAGAAGCCAACTCATCTTTAATTTCATTTAATGATTTTTTTCCTAAATTTGGTGTCTTGAGCAGGTCCATTTCACTTCTTTGAATTAGATCTCCTATCAAAAATATGTTTTCTGCTTTGAGGCAATTTGTAGATCTTACTGTAAGCTCTAGCTCTTCAATTGATCTTAAAAGCAATGGATCAAAGTCATACTTGTCTTTTCTTTTTTCTTTTCTTGAAACAAGTTCTTCATCTACAAAAACAGCTAGCTGATGTTGCATAATTGTTGCAGCATATTTTACTGCTTGTTTTGCATCTATTGTTCCATCAGTTTCTAGATCTAAAATCAATTTATCTAAATCTGTTCTATTTTCAACTCTAGTATTTTCAACTTTATAGTTAACTCTCTTAACCGGAGAAAAAATGGCATCCAAATGTAGAGAATCTATACTTTTATCATTTGTTTGTTCTGCAGGTACATAACCTATTCCAGTTTTCACTTTCATAGTCATAGATACTTTCTTTGGTTCTACAAGTGTAGCTATCACATGATCAGGATCCATAACTTCAACTCCTGCAGGAAGTTCAAGATCTCCTGCTGTGATAGTTTTTGGGGTTTTAACATTGAGTTTTATCTCTGCTTCTGACGGACCATCCAGCTTAATGGCCATATCTTTAAGATTTAAGAGCACATCTAAAATATCTTCTTTTATTCCTTCAATTGTTCCGTACTCGTGTGAAACACCGTCAATTTTAACTTCCGTTACAGCAGCACCGGGCATATAAGAAAGCATAATTCTTCTTAAACTATGCCCAATTGTGTAACCAAATCCTCTTTCGAAAGGCTCCAAAACAACTGTTAGATTGTTTTTATCATTCTCTTCTACTTTTGCAACTTCAGGTGCTAAAACATTTAATTTATCTTCCATAATTTCCTCTATTATTTTGAGTACAACTCAATAATTAAGTTCTCATTGATTTCAGAACTTAGTTCACTTCTATCAGGATTGCTAAGAAATTTTCCTGACATTTCATCAAAATTCACTTCGAGCCAACTTGATTGATCTTTCGATTTTGCTAGCTCTACCGCGGCTTTAATTCTTAAGTGTTCTTTACATTTGTCTGTAACTGATATTTCATCATCAGGTTTAACGTTGAAAGATGGAATATTAACTACTTGGCCATTAACGTTTATAGATTTATGTGAAACAATTTGTCTTGCTTCAGCCCTAGTAACACCAAAACCCATCCTATAAACCACATTATCTAACCTTGTTTCTAAAAGGTTCAGCAGGTTCTCTCCAGTATTCCCTTTTGACCTTGCTGCTTTCAGATAATAATTTCTAAACTGCCTTTCTAATAAACCATAAATTCTTTTTACTTTCTGTTTTTCCCTCAGTTGTGTTCCATAATCTGAGAGTCTTCCTCTAGACATAGAGTTGCCTGGCTTTTTATCAAATTTACATTTAGATTCAACTGCTCTTGTTCCTGAAGTTAGCATTAAGTCAGTGCCTTCCCTTCTTGAAAGTCTTAATCTTGGTCCAGTATATCTAGCCATTACACTCTCCTCTTCTTTGGTGGTCTACAACCGTTATGTGGCAACGGGGTCACGTCAGTAATTTTGTTTATTCTCAAACCACAACCATTCAAAGCTCTTATTGATGACTCTCTTCCTGCCCCTGGCCCTTTTACTCTTACTTCTAAATTTACCATACCCATGTCTTTAGCCATATTTCCTGCTCTTTCAGCTGCAATTTGTGCTGCGAATGGTGTACTTTTTCTTGATCCTTTGAAGCCAGCACCACCAGAAGTAGCCCAACAGAGAGCATTACCACCCATGTCAGTGATCATGACTATAGTATTATTAAAAGATGCTTTGACATGAGCTATGCCATCAGTAACAATTTTTTTTGTTTTCTTTTTTCCTGCCATTATGCTCTTATAGGTTTCCTTGGACCTTTTCTAGTTCTAGCGTTAGTTTTAGTTCTTTGGCCTCTAAGGGGTAGACTTCTTCTATGCCTTACACCTCTATAACAACCCAAATCCATTAATCTTTTTATATTAAAATTTATGTCCCTTCTAAGATCTCCTTCAATTTTCATTTCTTTGAGTTCATCTCTAATTTTATCTAGTTGGTCTTCTGAAAGTTCAGAAACCTTCTTGGAATATTTAATATTTAATTTATCGCAGATAATTTGGGCAGTTTTTCTTCCAATGCCATAGATATGTGTTAGAGAAATATCTATGTGTTTATTATCTGGTATGTTTATTCCACCTACTCTTGCCATTCTTTATCCCTGCCTTTGTTTATGTCTTTTATTTTTGCAAATTACATACAAAGTACCGGTTCTTTTGACCACTTTGCAATCCTTGCATATCTTTTTTATTGACGATCTTACTTTCATCTTCTTCTACTCTTTTTTGAGCCGGAAATATTAGCATTTTTTAAGATAGATGCATATTGTTGGCTCATAACATATGATTGAATTTGTCTCTGCAGATCCAGCATTACTACCACTACAATTAGGACTGATGTACCTCCCAGGTAGAATGAAATACCAAAACTATTTACTAAAAGTAATGGCAAGATACAAACTAGAGATAAATAAAAGGCTCCAAACACTGTTAAACGAGACAGAATCATATCAATAAAGGAAGCTGTCTGTTCACCCGGTCTTATACCTGGAATGTATGCACCGCTCCTTTTTAGGTTATCTGCCATATCATTTGAACTAAAGGTTAAAGCGAGCCAAATATAACAGAATGAAACAATTAAAATTATAAATATTAGTATGTAGAGTGGCTGCCCTGGATTTAAATATAGTGCAAATTCTTGCAATCCGCTTAAACCCTCGATATTTCCAAACCAGGAAGATAAAGTAGCAGGAAATAATAAGAATGTACTTGCAAATATAGCTGGAATCACTCCAGACATATTTAGCTTAAGTGGTAAAAAGCTTGAAGGAGCTTGAACCATGCCTCTTACTTGATGTCTTTGAGCATAATTGACAGTAATTTTTCTTTGTGCATTTTCCACAAAAACAACGAGAGCTACAACTAGCAATGTTAATAAACCCAGTAAAATTAAAATTAAATAATTTAAATCTCCTTGTTGTGTTTGCTCTAGTGCTTGTCCAAAAGCCCTTGGAACCCCAGTAATGATACTTGTTGCTATTATTAAGGAAATTCCATTTCCTATGCCTCTTTCTGAAATTTGCTCACCTAGCCACATTAAGAAGACAGTGCCTGTAACAATTGAAAGAATAGCCACAATTGCGCCAAAAATGCTACCTGACTCAATTAGTCCTGCTGATTGTAAGGTAACTGTAAGAGCTGTTGATTGTATTAATGCAAATACAACTGTCCCGTATCTTGTATATTGTGTGATTTTATTACGTCCAGCTTGTCCATCTTTTTTTAATTCTTGTAAATAAGGAAGTGAATTAGAAAATAACTGCATTACGATGGCAGCTGAAATATATGGAACTACACTCAAAGCGAAAATACTCATTCTTTCAAGTGCTCCACCTGAGAATAAATTAAAATATTGCAAAATTGTACCTTGGCTTTGTTGGAAAAGTGCTGCAACTTGTTCTGGATTAATACCTGGAATTGGAATATGAGTTCCTATCCTATAAACAAGAAGAGCAAAAGCTAAAAAGCCTAACCTTCTCCATAGTTCAGACATTGAATTATCCAAACTTCACTCCTTTGGAAATCTTGATATTTTCATCACTAGGCTTTTCGGATAGCTTTCCTTCACCAAAAATTTTTACTTTCAATGTAGATTTCTTGATCAATCCTAGTTTTTTTAAATTTTCTATAGTTAACTTTTTCACACTCTCAAGATGTTTAACGTTGATGCTTTCTGAGACCCTTGAAACCCTTGATGTAAATCCAAATTTTGGCAATCTCATTTGAAGTGGCATTTGCCCGCCTTCAAAGCCAGGTCTTACACTACCCCCTGATCTAGATTTTTGCCCTTTATGTCCTCTTCCAGCAGTTTTTCCAACTCCTGAACCAGCACCTCTCCCTACTCTTTTCTTTTCTGAACGAGATTTTGGATCGCTTACAGTATTTAGTGTCAATTTATCCATATTACTTAACCTCTTCAACTGCTAGAAGGTAATCAACCTGAGCAATCATACCCCTTACTGATGGTGTATCCTCTAATATTCTAGAGTCTCCAATTCCCTTTAGGCCTAGACCTTTTACAGATAATCTGTGATTCTTTTTTCTGCCTATTAGGCTTTTTAGTTGTGTTACTTTTACTTTAGACATTATTTTCGTCTCTCTTTTACATTTTCTGGAGATTCCATTTTTGCTAAACCCTCTACAGTAGCTCTCACTACATTAATTGGGTTTGTTGATCCATAACATTTAGCCAACACATTTTTAATACCCACCAATTCAAGGACAGCTCTCATTGCTCCTCCAGCAATAATTCCAGTACCTTCAGAGGCAGGCTGCATATATACCTTGGTAGCAGAACTTTTCTCATTAATTGGATACCAAATTGTATTACCATTGAGTTCGACATTGACTAAACTTCTCTTTGCTTCGTCAAGTGCTTTTTGAATGGCTACAGGAACTTCTTTTGCTTTACCTCTTCCATAACCAACCTTACCATTACCGTCACCTACCACTGTAAGAGCGGTAAATGACATAACTCTTCCGCCTTTAACTGTTTTAGCCACTCTATTAACTTGAACAAGTTTTTCAACTAGAGTGTCTTGTGCCATGTTTTGTACTTCTACATTTTTCATTAAAACTTTAGACCTCCTTCACGTGCGCCATCCGCGAGAGCTTTTACTCTTCCATGATATTTGTAACCAGACCTATCAAAAGTAACTTTTTTGTGGCCAAGCTCTAAAGCTTTCTTAGCTATTTCGCCGCCAACTTTAGAAGCTGCTTCAATATTTCCACCATATTTACTTTTTAATGCTTTTTGTTGGGTTGAAACAGTTGCTAAAACTTTTCCATCAGATGAATCTATTAGTTGTGCAGAAATATTCTTCAATGATCTTGAAATAGAGATTCTCACAAGCTCAACTTTTTGAAGTTTTGCTCTAAGCTTCTTTGATCTTTTTATTCTTGCTGACTGTTTACCCATTTTACCCTGCTGCTGCTGCTTTCTTTCTCTCTTTTCTGATTATCTGTTCGTTATCTACAAAGATGCCTTTACCTTTATATGGTTCTGGCGGCCGGAAAGCTCTTATTTCTGCACATACTTGACCCAATAACTGTTTGTCACATGATGAAAGCGTAATCTCTGTTTGATTTTCTTGTTTTGCTTCAACTGTTTCAGGAAGTTGGTAGTCAACTGGGTGAGAAAATCCTAGAGTAAAAGTAATTTTCTTCCCTTGAACTTTTGCTCTATATCCTACACCATTGAGCTTTAAATTTTTTACAAAACCTTCTCCAACGCCTTTTACGTAATTGTTAATCAAAGCTCTCATTGTTCCAGCCATTGCTTTTTCTTCATCTCTTTGCCATTTAACTTGTAATAGGTTTTCTTCTTGATCAAAACTTACACTTTCATGCACTTTTAGTGACATTTCACCTTTTGGCCCTTTAAAATTTATAGTCTGTCCCTCAATGATTATATTTACCGAATCAGGTATTATTACTGGATCTTTCGCTATTCTTGACATTAAAACACCCTACAAATTACTTCGCCACCAAGTTGTTTTTTGATTGCATCTTTATCTGTCATAAGACCCTTACTTGTTGTTAGGACTTTTAATCCCAATCCACCTTTATAGGGTTTTACTTCTTTATAACTTAAATACTTTCTTAAGCCTGGACGAGACTCTCTTACTAATTCCCTAATCACCGGCTCTTCATTGAAGTATTTGAGTGCAATTTCTAGCTCATCAAAATCTTTCTTCACTTTTTTTACACTAGTCAAGAAGCCTTCTTTAACAAGCAGCTTAGAAAGTTCATGTTTAACTTTAGAATAAGGTGCATTAACTGTTAGCTTTCCACGCATTAATGCGTTTCTTATTCTTGTTAATAAATCTGCTATCGGATCTGTCATAATATTACCAACTCGATTTCTTAATGCCTGGCAATTTACCTGACATTGCTAATTCCCTTAATTTTGTTCTACTTAAGCCAAATTTTCTGTAAACACCTTTGGGTCTCCCTGTAAGAGCACATCTTCTTACAACCCTTGATGGATTTGAATTTCTTGGCAATTTTTGTAATCTTCGTTGTACATCCATTTTTTCTTCAAACGTAGTAGCTTTTCTCTGCTCATCCTTCAATGCAGTACGTTTTTGAGAATACTTTTCCACAAGTTTTATCTTTTTCTTTTCTCTTTCTATGATTGATTTCCTAGCCATTTTTACCTCTAAATGGAAAATTAAATGATTCTAATAATTCTTTTGCATCGCTATCTTTTGTTGCTGAAGTAGTAATAGCAATATCCATACCTCTTAATTTGTCGACTTTGTCATAATCAATTTCAGGGAAAATTATTTGTTCTTTGATGCCCATATTGTAATTTCCTCTTCCATCAAAAGATTTAATACTTAATCCTCTGAAATCTTTTTCCCTCGGTATTGCTAAATTTACAAGCCTCTCAAAAAAGTCATACATTTTTTTACCTCTCAAAGTAACTTTGCAACCTATAGGATATTCTTCTCTTATTTTGAATGTTGCAACAGCTTTTCTGGCTCTAGTAACCACAACTTTTTGCCCAGCGATTGCCTCTAGATCTTGCACTGCATGCTCAAGAACTCCTTTATCTTTGGAAGCCTCACCAACACCCATATTAATAGTGATTTTCTCAAGCTTAGGAACCTGCATTATTGACTCGAAGCCAAGCTTTTCTTTCAGCATTGGCGCGATCTCTTTTGTATACTTCTCTCTAAGTTCCATTATTTAATATTCTTTCCAGTTGATCTAAACACTCTAGTTTTTTTACTTTTTTCGTCTTTAAAAGCTATTTTGTCTTTCTTTTTAGTTGCACTATTCCATATCATCACATTCGAAAGATTAATTGGCATTTCTTTTTCTACGATTCCACCGGTGATACCTAATTGCGGATTAGGTCTAGTATGTTTTTTTGCAAGATTTAAATCATTCACTATGCATTTATCGCCAACAATTTTCTTAATATTGCCTCTTTTACCTTTTTCCCTTCCAGAAACTACTATGACTTCATCGCCTTGTCTCAATTTTGTATTCTTTAATCTCATTTAAAGCACCTCCGGGGCAAGCGAAACTATTTTCATGAATTTTGCAGTTCTTAGTTCTCTTGTAACAGGACCAAAAATTCTTGTTGCCACGGGATCTCTGCTTGTGTTTAACAATACAACTGCATTTTCATCGAAACCTATTTTTGAGCCATCCTGCCTTCTTACTCCTGATTTGCTTCTAACTATGAGAGCATTCATCACAGAGCCTTTTTTAATTTTACTTTGAGGTAAGGCTTCTTTTATTGCTACTTTAATAACATCACCAATGTTAGCAGTTCGTCTTTTGGAGCCGCCCAGAACTTTGATACACATAACAGCTCTTGCACCACTGTTGTCTGCAACACTTAGCATGCTTTGAGTTTGTATCACTCTGCCTCTCCTTTTTTAACAACATCAACTAACATCCAATTTTTCGTTTTTGAAAGCGGTTTACATTCCTGAATAAGAACAATGTCACCTTCTTTAGAAACTTCCTTTTCATCGTGTACATGGTATTTCGTAGACAAATTGATGTACTTCCCATATTTAGGATGTTTGGTACGTCTTGCAACTACCACTGTTCTTGTTTTATTCATCTTTTGGCTTGTAACTGTACCTTGTAATGTTCTAGCTGCCATTTTTTGCGTTAATCTCCGTTTTAATTCTTGCTATATTTTTTCTAGCCTCTTTTAATGAGTGACTTTCTTTAAGTTGGCCCATTTTATGTTTGAAATTGTTTTCAAACAACACTTTTCTATTAGCTATTAACTCTATTTTCAATGCGTCTAATTTCATTGTTTTAAAATCTTTAATTTTTTTCTTAGCCATTTGTACCCCTCTTAACAAAAGTAGTATTCATAGGCAACTTAGCTCCTGCTAGTTCAAATGCTCTTTTTGCATCTTTTTCATCAACACCTGCAACTTCATATAAAATTTTTCCTGGTTTAATTGGGCTTGCCCAATATTCCACATTACCTTTGCCTTTCCCTTGTCTTGTTTCAAGTGGTTTTTTAGTGATTGGCTTATCTGGAAATACTCTTATCCAAACTTTTCCACCTCTTTTGATATATCTTACTAATGCTCTCCTAGCTGCTTCAATTTGCCTTGAGGTGAGCATCCCATGTGAAGTTGCTTTCAATCCATAGTCACCAAATGAAACAGATGAACCTGCTGATGCAAAACCATTATTTCTGCCTTTCATTTGCTTTCTATATTTTGTTTTCTTAGGTTGTAGCACTTTTATCTCCTCTATAAACCCAAACTTTTACACCAAGTATTCCATAAGTTGTAAGAGCTTCACTTGTTGCATAATCAATATCTGCTTTTAAAGTATGTAGTGGTACTCGTCCTTCTCTATACCATTCAGTTCTGGCAATTTCTGCACCATTTAACCTTCCTGAGACTTGTATTCTTATACCTTTGGCTCCTTGTCTCATTGTATTCTGCACTGCTCTCTTCATGGCTTTTCTAAACATAATTCTTTTTTCTAGCTGTTGACTGACTGAGTCAGCTACGAGCTGTGCATCAAGATCTGGTTGCTTCACTTCAACTACATTCAACTTTACATCTTGATTAATAATTTTCTTCAACTCTTTTTTTATCTTTTCTATTTCTTCACCCTTTTTCCCAATAACAACACCAGGTCTTGAGGTTTTAATATCTATAATAATTTCTTCCATAGTCCTTTTGATTACAACAGCACTTATTGGAGCTTGAGGTAATATTTCTTTGACCCTATCTCTAACCTTAATATCCTCAAGAACAAGTTTTGAATAATCTTTTGACTTTGAATACCAGACAGAATCATGATCTCTGGAAGTTCCAAGCCTAAAGCCAACTGGATTAACTTTCTGACCCATGCTTAACCTCCTCTGATTTTTTCGTTAATTTGATCTCTATATGGCACATTGGTTTTCTTATTCTGTCTGCTCTTCCTCGCGCTCTTATCTTGATTCTTTTCATAACTAAGCCTTTATTTACAATAATTGATTTAATTTTTAAATCATCAATGTCTGCATTTTCATTATTTTCAGCATTAGATATAGCTGAATCTAAAAGTTTTTTAATTAGTGCTGCCCCTTTTTGTTTTGAAAAATTTAAAATATCTAGAGCTTTTTCAACTTTCAAACCCCTTACCATGTCAGCAACTAGACAAGCCTTTTGAGGAGATAACCTTGCACTTTTAAGATATGCTCGCACTTCCATTAAGCTTTCACCTTCCTGTCGCCTGAATGCATTTTAAACGTTCTTGTAAGTGAAAATTCACCAAGTTTTTGACCAACCATGTCCTCCCTTATGAACACTGGAATATGCTGCCTGCCATTATGTACTGCTATTGTTAAATTGACCATATCAGGTGTTATCATCGAGCTTCTTGACCATGTTTTAATAGGCTTTCTATCATTTATTTCTTTTGCTTTTGCCACTTTTTTCTCTAAAGATAGGTCTACAAATGGTCCTTTTTTGCTTGATCTCGCCATTATTTATATCTCCTTTTAACAATAAGTTTATCGCTTGCTTTTGGTTTTCTTGTTCTATAGCCCTTTGTTGGGACTCCCCATGGAGTAACTGGGTTTCTGCCGCCTGAGGTTTTACCTTCACCACCGCCATGTGGGTGATCAACAGGGTTCATTGCTACACCTCTGACAGTAGGCCTTACACCTCTCCATCTTTTAGCGCCAGCTTTGCCGAGAGATTTTAAGTTATGTTGTTGATTGGAAATTACACCTATTGTAGCTTTACATGTCAGTAAAATTTTCCTCATTTCTCCTGAACTGAGCCTCAAAGTTGCGTACTTACCTTCTTTTGCTACCAATCTAGCTGTGGTCCCAGCAGATCTTATAAGTTGTGCTCCTTTTCCAGGCTTCATTTCGACACAATGCACCTCAGTTCCTTGCGGTATTTTATTAAGCGGTAAACAATTTCCTGGTTTAATTGGCGCATCATCACCAGATATTATTTTGCTTTTCTCTTCTAAGTTTTTTGGCGCAATGATGTAAGACTTATCACCGTCTTTATATTCTACCAGTGCAATGTTTGCAGACCTATTTGGATCATATTCAATTCTTTTAACTTCAGCCTCTACATCCACTTTTTGTCTCTTAAAGTCTATTATTCTATAGAGCCTTTTATGCCCCCCACCTTTGTGACGCACGGTAATATGACCATTATTGTTTCTACCTGAAATTCTTTTTTTTGATTCTATAAGAGTTTTTTCAGGTCTGCCTTTGTGCAGCTCTTCTCTGATCTGAACTCTAAATCTTCTACCTGGAGATGTAGGTTTTGCTTTAATAATAGCCATTTTATTTAAAAGGGTTTTCCATATTTATTTCCTTGCCCTCAGCAAGGGTTACATAAGCTTTTTTATATGTGCTAGTTTTATACTTACCAAATCTTGTTCTTTTATTCTTAAATTTAGTATTCAGAACTCTGACTGACTTAACAGTGACCCCAAAAACTTCTTCAATTGAATTTTTGATATCTACTTTTGTTGCTTCTTTTGCCACTTTGAAAACATAAGTATTTGATGTACTTTTCTGAATAGCAGCCTTCTCAGTAACTACAGGATTTTTAATTGTCGTGTAAGTTTTTTCACTTAACATTTAAGGCCTCCTTTATAACCGGTACTGCAGAATGTGTAAGAAGAATATATTTTGCTTTTAACAAATCGTAAGGGTTTATATCTTTAGCATCTATAAAATTGAAATCTTTTAGGTTACGTAATGCAAGCATGGTATTTTGATCAAGCTCAGAAGCTATTAATAAAGCTGATTCCTGACCTGTCTTATTGAAGTAATCTTTCGCTAGCTTTGTTTTAGGTTTTTTAAAACTAACATCATCAACTAAATCTAAACGTTTTTCTGATTTAAATTTTGAAAGTATTGATGCCAGAGCTTTTTTTGCCATTTTTTTGTTGATTTTTTTTGTATGGTTTTTCACATTTGCAAAAGTGACTCCTCCACCAACCCATAATGGACTACGGATTGTTCCTGCTCTTGCTCTACCGGTACCTTTTTGCCTAAATGGTTTTTTTCCTCCCCCCCTAACAGCTGATCTGTTCTTTAACATTACAGATCCCTGTCTTTCATTTGACATATAGCTTGTTAAAGCTTGATGAATCAAGGATTCATTAAAATCAACTGCGAAAACCTCGCTTGGAAGTTTAGGCTTAGTTGCTTTTTTTGTTTCTTTCTTTTCAGCCATTAGCTTCCTCACTTTCACTTTGTTGTTTTGCTTCTTCTGTTGGAGATGTTTCTTTCGCTTCTTCTGTTGGAGCTGTTTCTTTCGCTTCTTCTGTTGGAGCTGTTTCTTTCACTTCCTCAAGAACTGGTTCAAGAGATAACTTTGCTCCATCCTTTATGGAAGGAGTTACTTTTAAAAATGAACCAATTGATCCAGGAACTGCACCTTTAATCAAAAGCAGATTATCTTCTAAATCTATCTTTTCAATTTCGAGGTTTTGTACTGTTGTATTTTTATCACCCATATGACCAGCCATTTTCTTTCCTTTGAATACTCTTCCAGGAAATTGGCATTGTCCAATTGAACCTGGTGCTCTATGTGCAAGAGAATTACCATGCGTAGCATCTTGTGTTTTAAAATTATGTCTTTTAACAACTCCAGCAAACCCCTTACCTTTTGAAACACCAGATACATCAACTTTCTTTGTTTCACTGAAAGGATGTAATGTAATTTCTTTTGAATCTTGTAAAAAGTTGAACTCTTTTTCAGATAGGTTAAATTCGGTTAAATAGCCTTTTTTCGCGTCATTATCTTTAAATTTTTTCTCTAGACTTTTCGATACATTTTTTTTAGAGCCAAAATTTACTTGAACAGCATAATATCCATCTTTTTCAGGTGTTTTTCTTTGAACAATCTTGCTCTTCGCAACTTCAATAACTGTCACAGGCACAGAAGTTCCATTATCCTTAAAGACACGCGTCATCCCAAGTTTTGTTCCAATTACACCAAGCATTTTAATTTAAGGTTATTTTTACATCCACTCCAGCAGCAATATCTAAACGCATGAGAGCATCAACAGTTTGCTCAGTGGGGTTAATAATATCGAATAATCTTTTATGTGTTCTAGTCTCATATTGGTCTCGAGCATCTTTGTCTTTGTGTGGAGATATGAGGACTGTAAGCCTTTCTTTTTTTACGGGCAATGGAATAGGGCCAACAACTTTTGCGCCGGTTTTAGTGACTGTCTCGAGGATTTCTTTTGTTGATTTATCTATCAACTTGTGATCGAAAGCCTTAAGTTTTATTCTAATTTTTTGCTGTACCATAATCCTCTTTTAGATTAGAAAGACCACGATTTTAAGGCTTTAAATAGGGACTGTCAAAGGATTTATCTAATTCTTATTAATAATTTCTTCTGTTAAATTTGAGGGTACTTCTAGGTATTTTTTGAACTCCATAGTATAAGTTGCTCTACCTTGTGTTGCAGAACGCAAATCTGTTGCATAACCAAACATTTCAGATAGTGGCACAAGTGCCGCAATCGCCTTACCTGACGGGATATCCTCCATATTTTGGACTTGTCCTCTTCTTCTATTTAAGTCTCCAACAACATCTCCCATATAATCTTCAGGCGTTACTACCTCTACGTCCATCATTGGTTCTAACAAAACAGGGTTAGCTTTTAATGCTCCATCTTTAGTAGCCATAGAACCAGCAAGTTTGAATGCCATTTCACTTGAATCAACCTCATGATAAGAACCATCATAAAGTGTGACCTTCACACCTTGAAGTGGGTAACCTGCAACAACTCCATTTTGTAGTTGTTCTTGAACGCCTTTTGAAACTGCAGGTATGTATTCTTTTGGTATCGAACCACCCTTTATTTCATCAACAAACTCAAATTCTTCTTCACATGGTTCCATGCGCATCATTACATGCCCGTATTGACCTTTACCACCAGATTGTTTTGCATACTTATGTTCTACTTCAACATGAGATTTTATTGCTTCTCTGTAAGCTACTTGAGGTTTACCAACATTAGCTTCAACACTAAATTCTCTTTTCATCCTTTCTACGAGTACTTCTAGGTGAAGTTCGCCCATACCTGAAATAATTGTCTGTCCAGATTCCTCATCTGAGCTTACTCTGAATGATGGATCTTCTTGTGCAAGTTTACCTAATGCTATAGACATTTTTTCTTGGTCAGGTTTTGATTTTGGTTCAACTGCTAAAGATATAACAGGTTCAGGGAATTCCATTCTCTCCAATACCACTAAATCTTTTGCATCAGATAACGTATCACCTGTTGTAACATTCTTTAGTCCTATGCATGCTGCTATATCTCCTGCTCTAACTTCTTTAATCTCCTCTCTGTTATTAGAATGCATTTGTACCATTCTCCCGATTCTTTCTTTATCATCTTTGACTGTATTTATTACACCATCTCCTTGAGACAAAACACCGGAATAAACTCTTACGAAAGTTAAGTTTCCAACAAATGGGTCGGTTGCAATTTTAAATGCCAAGGCTGAAAAAGGCTCATCATCACTTGAACTTCTTAAAGCAGGTTGTTCTGTTTTAGGATTTACTCCTTCGATGGCCTTTACTTCATCAGGTGCTGGTAAATATTCTATAACTGCATCTAAAACTGCTTGCACCCCTTTATTCTTAAAAGCTGAGCCACATAAAGCAAGGGTAATTTCGTTTGCTAGAACTCTTTCTCTTAAACCCTTTTTAATTTCATCTTCACCTAAATCTCCAGACTCAAGATATTTTTCTGTTAATTCTTCATTGGCTTCAGCAGCAGCTTCAACAAGTTCCTCTCTTAGCGTTTCACATTTAGAAACTAGACCTTCTGGTATATCTGTATATTCGAATGTTGAACCCTTATCAGACTCATTCCAAGTAATTGTCTTCATTTTAATAAGATCTATAACACCTTTGAAATCATCTTCAGCACCAATGTTGTATTGAATAGGGACAACTACTGCACCTAGTCGATCTCTGATTTGGTCAACAACTCTTTCAAAGTCCGCACCAGCTCTGTCCATTTTATTGACGAAAACGATTCTTGGGACTTCATATCTGTTAGCTTGTCTCCAGACAGTCTCAGATTGTGGTTGAACACCTGACGAACCACAGAAGACAACAACTGCACCATCTAGAACTCTTAAAGATCTTTCAACTTCAATCGTAAAATCAACGTGACCAGGAGTATCAATAATATTAACTCTATGTTCTTCAAACTGTTGCTCCATGCCTTGCCAGAAGCAGGTAGTTGCTGCAGAGGTTATAGTTATTCCTCTTTCTTGCTCTTGCTCCATCCAGTCCATAACAGCTGCACCATCATGAACCTCTCCAATTTTATGAGAAATTCCCGTATAGAAAAGCACTCTCTCAGTAGTAGTAGTTTTACCTGCATCTACGTGTGCACATATTCCAATGTTTCTATATCTATTTAATGGTGTTTTTCTTGCCATGATTAAAACCTAAAGTGTGCGAACGCTTTATTTGCCTCTGCCATTCTATGCATATCTTCTTTTTTTCTGACTGCTGAACCTTTGCCATCTTTTGCTTCTTTTAGTTCTGCTGCCAATCTAGCAGGCATAGACTTTTCTTTTCTACCTCTAGCAGCCTCAACAATCCATCTCATAGCCAGCGCAGTTCTTCTTTTAGCTCTAACTTCAACTGGAACTTGATATGTTGCTCCACCTATTCTTCTTGATCGGACTTCTACTACTGGAGCAACTTGGTCTAATATTTTTTTAAACACCTCGACTGGATCCTCTCCTTTACTATCTTTCTCTAATTGTTCAAACGCGCCATATACTATGCTTTCAGCAATAGATTTTTTTCCATCAACCATGAGCTGATTCATGAATTTTGCAATAATTTCACTTTCATACTTTGAATCAGGAATAATTTTTCTTTTTGGTGCGGCTCTTCTTCTCATTATTTACCTTTTTTTGCACCATATTTT
>CENJ01037201.1_pt1 | contig 16135 bp, 15 predicted proteins | sample 356161 | NCBI WGS metagenome assembly CENJ01 (sample SAMEA2619531, study PRJEB7988) | marine metagenome | biome: marine biome (ENVO:00000447); feature: surface water layer (ENVO:00002042); material: "saline water (ENVO:00002010), including plankton (ENVO:xxxxxxxx)" | depth 5 m
TCTAACACGTAATATTTAGGTTTTTCTGAATTATTATCAGCTTTAAAAGTTTTGTTATCAAGCCAATACTTCTGCCATTTCTTTTCAATTTTAAAAAAGTTGTATTTCAAAATAAATTACTTTTTTAACAAAAATATAGTAAAGATACTTATGAAAAAAGTTTATTAATCTTAAGAAGATTTTTTTGAATATGGTTTATTAATTTTGTTTAAACGAAATTTTAAAATGATCACTAAATCTGAATATCAAAAATCTAGATTAATTTCTTCTTATTTTTCTGTTTCTTTAAGCATATCTCTTGTGATTTTTATTTTAGGTGTTTTGGGAATTTTACTAATTAATTCTCAGAAAATAGAATCACATTTTAAAGAACAAATTTCATTTACAATTTATATTAACGAATTAACAAAGCCAATTCAAATAAAACAATTGCAGAAGAGTTTGAAATTAAAGAAAGAGACAAAAAGTGTAAAATATATTTCTAAGGAAAAGGCTGCTGAGATCCATGCTGAATCTATTGGCGAAGATTTTATTGAATTTTTGGGATATAATCCATTACTAAATTCAGTTGAGGTTAGATTCTTATCTGAATATGTGTCACCTTCATTTTTGGAAAAACTCAAAATTTCATTGGAAAATGAAAACTATGTTGATGAAGTATATTATGATGTTCCTTTAATTGAAATCTTAGATAAAAATATTAAAAAAATATCACAAGGTTTATTGGCTACAACAATAACTTTACTTTTAATTGCTATTATTTTAATAAATAGTTCTATAAGGATTTCTATTTATTCTAAAAGGCTAATAATCAAAACAATGCAACTTGTAGGTGCAACAAAAAAGTTTATTAGAAAACCATTTTTGATTAAATATTTAATACTTGGATTTTATGGAACATTTATTGCTATTTTATCACTTTCATTTATGATTTATTTTATGAATATTAAATATCCCGAATTAGAATTAGGTAAAAATCCTTACGAAATAATTATTGTTTTTTTTATAATTAGTATTTTAAGTTTTATGATTACAGGTATAAGTTCATTTTTTGCAACTGAACGTTTTTTGAATCTAAAAACTGATGAGGTTAATTAAACAGTCAATAAGTTATGAATCATAAAAAGAAAATTATTTTTGGAAGAAAAAATTATATAATTCTTATATTTTCAATATTCATAATCTCACTAGGCTACTTCATAATGTCTGGAGGAGGAAGTCAAAATCCATTAATTTTCAATAACGAAATTTATAATTTTAAAAGAATTCGTTTAGCGCCACTTTTAGTTATTTTAGGTTTTGCATTAGCATTATTTTCTATAATTTACGGTAAAAGAAAGTAATGAATTATATTTTTTCCTTATTACTTGGAATAATTCAAGGTTTAACTGAGTTTCTACCAATATCTTCAAGTGGACATTTACAAATTATAAATCACTTTTTTAATTTTTTAATTGAAAGTGAAGATAATTTTATATTAACAATCACCCTACATTTTGCAACTTGCCTCAGCACAATAATAATTTTTAAAAAAAAAATAAAATACCTATTATTTAATGCAATTAAAACTGAATTAAATAATGCACATAATTTTTTATATCTCATACTTATATCAATGATTCCAGCAGTAATAGTAGGTTTTTTTTTAGAGCAAATTATTAAACTCTTATTTTCTGGAAATATTTTTTTGATTGGTTTAATGCTCTTATTAAATTCTATTATTCTTTTAATAGCGGATAATTGTAAGGAAGGTCAAAAAGAACTTAATTCAATCCGAGCGCTATTAGTTGGAGTTTCACAAGCAATAGGAATTATTCCAGGAATTTCAAGAAGTGGTATTACTATTTCAACTTCTATCCTGCTTGGCATTAAAAGAACTGAAGCATCAACCTTTTCATTTTTAATGGTAATACCATTAATTATTGGAAGTGTAATTAAAAGTATTATTGATCAAGAAACTTTTGATTTTAATATTGATTTTTCAATATTATTTATAGGTTTTTTTGGAGCATTTTTAACTGGAATAATAGCCTGCAAATGGATGCTTCATATAGTTGAAAATTTTAAATTAAAATATTTTTCATTTTATTGTATAATAGTTGGAATTATCACTTTAAGTTTTGGTTAAAAATTACTATTCAAGGGACAAATTTATAAATGGCTCTGTTCTTTTAATTAACAAACCATATAACTGGACATCTTTTCAGTTAGTAAATAAAATAAGATGGTTGATTAAGAAAAAATTTAATTTAAAAAGTGTCAAGGTTGGGCACGCAGGGACACTTGACCCACTTGCTAAAGGATTGATGATTATCGTTTCCGGAAAAAAAACAAAACAAATTATTAATTATCAAAATCTTGATAAGACATATGTTGGAACTTTTGTATTAGGTTCTACTACAGAATCTTATGATTTAGAAACACCAATTAATAAGATTTACAATATCGATCATATTTCTTCAAAAGAATTAAATGAAGTTAAAAAAAAATTTTTGGGGATTACTAATCAAACTCCTCCTATTTTTTCAGCAATAAAAAAAGACGGTAAAAGATTATATGAGTACGCAAGAAATAATGAAAAAGTTTTAATTCCTAAAAGAGAAATAGAAATCAGAAAATTGGACTTAGATATCCAAAATTTTCCTGAAATAAAATTTATGGTTGAGTGTACCAAAGGTACTTACATTAGATCTCTTGTACATGACATTGGAATATCTCTTAAATCTGGTGCACATTTAACATCACTTTGTAGAGAAAAAATAGGTGAGTATTCCTTAAAAGATGCAATGAGTATCGATTATTTTGAAAAAATTTTAAATTGTAGTATTTAATTTTTAAAAAATAAAATAAAAAACACCTTGCTATATTTTTCATATTTTTGATAAAAATTAAATATGAAGTATAATCGTATTTTACTCAAGTTAAGCGGGGAAGCTCTAATGGGCAAAAAAGCTTATGGAATTGATTCAAATAGGATTAATGACTATGCTTTAGAAATCAAAAACCTACAAAAAAGTAAAATTCAAATTGCAATTGTTATTGGAGGAGGAAATATTTTTAGAGGTGTATCCGGGTCAAGTGAAGGGGTAGACAGAGTTCAAGGAGATTATATGGGGATGCTTGCTACAATCATAAATGGTCTAGCACTGCAGAGTGCACTTGAAAACATACAGGTTCCTACCAGACTTCAAACAGCCATTAACATTGAGGCTATTGCAGAGCCTTACATCAAAAGGAGAGCGGTACGGCATTTAGAGAAAAATAGAGTCGTAATTTTTAGCGCAGGCACAGGTAATCCTTTTTTTACTACTGATTCAGCCGCTGTTTTGAGAGCTATTGAAATTGATGCAGATGTAATTTTAAAAGGAACTAGAGTTGATGGAATTTATACCGAAGATCCTGAAATAAATAATAAAGCAATTAAATTAGACAGTCTATCCTTTGAAGAAGCCCTAAGATTGAATTTAAAAATTATGGACACTACAGCATTTACATTAAGTAAAGAAAATAATTTACCCATTATTGTTTTTGACATGAATATAAAAGACAACTTGAAAAGAGTTGTTCAGGGGAAAAAAATTGGAACTAAAGTATTTTTATAAAATGAATGAAAAATTAGAAATTATAATAAAACTTGCTGAGGATAAAATGCAATCTTCTTTAAAACACCTAGAGAATGAGCTTTTAAATATTAGAGCTGGAAAAGCAAATCCTAGTATGCTGAAAAGTGTCATGGTTGACTATTATGGAAATCCAACTGCAATAGGTCAGTTGGCAAATATTAACACTCCAGATTCAAAATCTTTAATAGTACAACCGTGGGATAAAAATCTTTTGCAAGAAATTGAAAAGGGAATAATTAATGCAAATCTTGGTTTTAATCCAATGAACAACGGAGACACAGTAATCGTCAGTATCCCGCCTTTAACTGAAGAAAGAAGGAAAGAATTAGTCAAAATTGTAAGAAATGAATCTGAGAATTCAAAAATAAGAATCCGAAACATAAGAAAAGATTCTAATCATGAAATTAAAAAAACTGATGTGTCTGACGATGAGAAAAAAAATTTTGAAATAGATATTCAAGAATTAACTAATAATTTCATATCCAAAATCGATTCAGTTTTAAGTGCAAAGGAGACAGAAATAATGACAGTATGAAATTGTCCAGTTGCTAATGGAAAAAGCAAATAATCAATGGGTGGTTTGGACAAAGATTTCAAAGCTAATTCTAAATAACAGATTTTTAATACTAACTGTTTTGACTTTATTAACCCTGATATGGGTTAATCAGTGGAAACATATCAGGTTTACATTTACTGAAGCAAATTTACTTCCCGATAAACATGAGGAAAATATTAGATATAAAGACTTCCTAGAAATTTTTGGAGAGGAGGGAAATCTATTGGTTCTAGCAGTAAATGATATTGACTTTTTTTCTCAGGAAAAATTAAAAATGTGGAAGGATCTAAGGATAGAGATATCAAAATTTACTGAAATCGATTATGTTTTATCCCTTGATAACTTAAAAGAAATAGTTAAAAATGAAAACTTAAGGAGATTTGAAATAAAATCAGTTTTGAAAGGGCAAAAACAAGACACATTTAATATAAAAAACTTAAAGCAGAAATTATTTTTGGAGTTGCCATTTTATGAAAATTTAATTTTAAATAAGAAAACTGGTTCAATAAGGATGGGAATATATATGGATAAAAAAATTGTAAATACATCCAAAAGAAAAGATTTTATTTTAAAAAAATTTATTCCACTCATAAAAAATTTTGAGAAGAAAAACAATGTAAAAATATACAAGTCTGGAATGCCATATATTAGAACATTAAATGCTCAAAATATTCTTGACGAGATTGGACTTTTTGTCTTAACTGCCCTATTTGTTACCTCATTAATATTTTTTATGTTTTTTAAATCAATAAGAGCAACCTTAATTTCAGTTTTAGTTGTTTTAGTTGGTGTTGCTTGGGCTTTGGGTACATTGGGATTTTTAGAATATGAAATTACAGTTTTAACTGCATTAATTCCACCATTAATAATTGTGATTGGAATTCCTAACTGTATTTTTTTGATAAATAAATATCAACAAGAAGTTAAAGAGCATGGAAACCAATCAAAATCTCTTGAACAAGTAATAATAAGGATAGGTAATGCATCTTTAATGACCAACTTAACAACTGCCTGCGGTTTCTCAACATTCATTTTGACAGACAGCAAACTTCTAAAAGAATTTGGAATAATTGCATCACTAAATATAATTGGGATCTATTTGATATCAATTACTACAATACCTATACTGTATAGCTTTATGAAAGTACCGAATAAAAAACATCTAAAACACTTGAAAAATAGAACTATTAAAAAATTTATCAAAATATTAGAGCATATAGTAAAACAAAAAAAAATTAATACATATTTAATATCCCTTACTTTAATTATTCTTAGCATGATAGGAATATATCAAATTAATATTTCAGGAAGTATGCTTGATGATATGCCTAAAAAACAAGATTTTTTTAAGGATATAGTTTTTTTTGATGAACAATTCAATGGAATCGTTCCACTTCAAATAATTATTGACACCAAAAGAAAAGACGGTGTTTTTAAATTATCCACATTAAAAAGACTAGAGAAGATTGAAAATGTGATAGGAAAAATCCCTGAATTATCTCATCCAAACTCATTAACACAAATAGTTAAATTTGCAAAGCAAGCCTACTACAATGGAAATCCCAACTATTTTTCACTTCCATCTTCAATGGAAAATAGATTTATTATGTCGTATTTTAAAAATTATACGTCTGAAGGAGGTGAAAATTTTACTAATAATTATGTCGATAAAGAAAATAAAATAGCTAGAATAACAACATTTATGAAAGATATTAGTACGATTAGAATAGAAGAAATAGAAAAAGAACTTATCCGAGAAATTGATAAAATATTCCCAAAAGAGAGATACAATGTGAATTTAACTGGAAAATCTCTCATTTTTTTAAAAGGCACTAAATTTTTAGTCAAAAATCTTGTAATTTCTCTTGCCCTTGCTATAATTTTGATTTCTATATTTATGGCATACATGTTTAGGTCTTTCAAAATGATAATTATTTCGTTGATTCCAAATTTACTTCCTCTTTTAATAACTGCAGGGATGATGGGATTTGCAGGAATTCCCCTTAAACCTTCAACTATTCTTGTCTTTAGCATTGCCTTTGGAATTTCTGTTGATAATACCATCCATTTTTTAGCTAAATATAGACAGGAGCTTTTCGATTCAAATTGGAAAATTCAACAATCAGTATATGCTGCTCTTAAAGAGAGAGGTGTAAGTATGTTTTATTCATCTGTTGTTCTGTTTTTTGGATTTTCGGTATTTATGATTTCAGAATTTGGAGGTACAGTTGCTTTAGGTGGTCTAGTTTCCTTGACTCTTTTAATTGCAATGTTATCAAATTTAATTTTATTGCCATCTCTTCTAATATCACTGAAGAGAAGTATATTCAATGAAAAAGTAATAAAGTAACCAAAAATATATATTTAACAATCTAAATAAATTCTTTTGTCAAAAATTAAATTAATTAAATAACATCTAAAATGTATATTTGAAAAAATTATTAGATGACTCTACTTATTAAAGAAATTTTAAAACTCAAACCAAAAAATCAATTGGTAATTGCCGAGGGATGGGTTAAAAACTTTCGAGCTAATAAATTTGTCTCCTTAAATGATGGAAGTACAATTCAAAATATTCAATGTGTAATTGATTTTAAAAATTTCGATGAGTCAATAATAAAAAAAATTAATACTGGTACAAGCCTATCAATAAACGGTAAACTAGTAAAGAGTCTCGGTAGTGGTCAAGAAGTTGAAATTTTGGTTGAACATATTAAAATATATGGTGAATCTAATGCTGAAAAATACCCTATGCAACCAAAAAAACACAGTTTTGAGTTTCTGAGAGAAAATGCTCACTTAAGAGTAAGGACAAAAACATTTGGTGCAATAATGAGAATTAGATCTAAACTTTCTTATGCTGTTCATGAGTTCTTTCAAAAAGAGGATTTTCACTATGTTAACACCCCTATAATTACATCAAATGATGCAGAAGGAGCAGGCGAAATGTTTAGGGTTACTACACTAGATCCAAAGTCGCCCCCATTAGATAAAGATAATGTTGACTTTAATAAAGATTTTTTTTCCAAGAAAACACACTTGACAGTTTCAGGTCAATTAGAGGCAGAATCTTACGCATTAGGTTTAGGAAAAGTATACACATTTGGACCAACCTTTAGAGCAGAAAATTCTAATACAACGCGTCATCTGTCAGAATTTTGGATGATTGAGCCAGAAATGTCTTTTTTTAACTTAGAGGATAACATTAACCTAGCAGAAAGATTTGTTAAATACATATTGAAATCAATACTTAAAAATTGTATCGATGATTTAAGTTTTTTGGAAGAGAGATTATATCATGAAGAAAAACACATGCCAAAAAATGAAAGAAATGAAATGAAGCTAATTGAAAAATTAAAATTTGTTGTAAATAAAAAATTTGAGAGGATTAGTTATTCTGATGCGTTTGAAATTCTAAAAAATTGTTCCAAAAATAAAAAAAAGAAGTTTGAATTTTTAATAAAAGACTGGGGAATTGATTTTCAAAGTGAACACGAAAGATTTTTAGTGGAAAAATATTTTAATAAACCTGTGGTTATTTTTAATTATCCTTCCGAAAGTAAAGCATTCTATATGAGATTAAATGATGATAACACAACTGTGGCTGCTATGGATGTTCTATTTCCTGGCATTGGAGAAATAATTGGTGGATCTCAAAGGGAAGAAAGAATAGATATTTTAAAAGACAGAATGGTTAAATTTGGTGTATCAAGTGAGGATTTATCATGGTATATAGATCTAAGAAGATTTGGAACAGTCCCGCACAGCGGGTTTGGATTAGGATTTGAACGCATAGTTTTATTTGCTACAGGGATGACGAATATAAGAGACGTAATTCCTTTTCCAAGAACTCCAAATAATGCTTTATTTTAAAGAAATACTAATTTTGTATTAGTACTGATTTTTTTAAGTATATGCTAAAACAGAATTTAACTTTTAAATTAACTCAAAAGCTATCTCCTCAACAAATTAAGTTGATGAAGTTAATTCAATTACCAACATTGGATTTTGAACAAAGAATTAAAAATGAGATTGAAGAAAATCCCGCTCTTGAAACTGGTATGGAAGAAAACGTATCTGATTTTGAAAGTCCAGAAGATGAAAACTTTTCTGACAACATTGTTGATAACCAAGAAATTGATATTGAAGATTATTTAATTGACGATGAAACACCTTCTTATAAATTGAATTCATTTAATTATAATTCTGAAGAGGAAAACAAAAGCGCACCAATATCTAGCCATACTAGTTTACACGAAAATTTGAAAAATCAAACTAACGTTTTGATTCTTTCAGAAAAAGAAAAGGTTATATCTGACTTTATAATTGGCAGTATTGACGAAAGTGGTTACTTAAGTAGGTCAATAGACGAACTTATAGACGACATTGCATTCACTCAAAACAAAATCATTAGCTTCAAGGAAATAAAAAACGTATTAACTACGATACAAAATTTGGAGCCACCGGGAATAGCTTCCAGAAATCTCCAAGAATGTCTATCCCTGCAATTAAAAAGAAAATCCAAAACAAATGATATATTAATTGCTTCCAAAATTATTGATGAAGGTTTTGATTTATTTTCAAAAAAACATTTTAAGAAAATGCAAGAAAAATTTAATTTAGATGAAAACCTACTAAAAAAAGGATTGAATGAAATTGAAAAGTTAAATCCCAAACCAGGTGGGGCTATTTCATCATTTTCAGAAAATAATCACATTGTACCAGACTTTATCTTAACTGTAAATGAAAATCATATAAGTGTTAATTTGAATAGAAGAAATGCTCCAGATTTACATATTTCAAACAATTATAAAGAAATGCTGAAAGGATATCAAGGTTCAAAAATGAAGTCAAAGGCTCAAAAAGAAACAGTTCAATTTATAAAACAGAAATTAGATGCGGCGAAATGGTTTATTGAGGCAATCGCCCAAAGATACCAAACACTAACTTTGACTATAGACGCAATTGTAAAATTTCAGACAGAATATTTTTTATCTGGAGATGAAAAAAAATTAAGACCTATGATTTTAAAAGATATTGCTAAAAAGACCGGCATGGATATTTCAACAGTTTCTAGAGTTGCAAATAGTAAATATATGGAAACCCCCTACGGTACTTTTTTGTTAAAAAAATTTTTTTCTGAATCCTTAAAGAATTTGGATGGAGAAGAGGTCTCTAGTTTTGAAATTAAAAATATTCTAGGGTCACTAATCGAAAGTGAAAACAAAAAAAACCCCTTTTCTGATATGGCTCTGTCAATAGAACTATCAAAAAAAGGCTATTCATTAGCTAGAAGGACAGTAGCAAAATATAGGGAACAATTGAATTTTCCAGTTGCTAGATTACGCAAAGAACTATAGTATATAAAAGACAAGACCGATGCTAGAGATAAAAAAATTATGTTTATTTTTTTTAGAACTTGGCAGAATTTTAATAATTGGTGAAAGTCCAGTTTCAAATCTAATATTCCAAGTATTGAATCCTATAGATAATGATAGATGGTGTGAAAATTCACTAATGTAGTCTTTCAGTAAAGTCTTTCTGCCAAAAAAAGGCTTGTATTTAGTTAAAAAATTATAATTCAACCTGTACCCAAAGTATAATCTCCAAAATTCAAAGCTTTCATGAGTAGAGGTCCTTAATCTTAATTCTATTGGGAATTGGATTGAATGAAAAGAAAGTCTGTTCCTTAATGCTGAATCGCCATCTATATTAAAATATAAATCCTGTCCTATATCAAGGTTATTTACTAACCTCGTGTATCCGTAACCAAACCCAAAAGCAATTGCCTTATTACCTTTTTTATTAAGTGAAATATCTTTTAATAACCCTAAATTAAAACTTCTCGAAAAACCATTCTGTTGATAACCTTCAATACTTTTTAATTGAAAATCAAAATTAAAATTTAAATAGATTTGGTCTTCTTTGTAATTTAATTTTTTTTTTTCTTGGCTGTATAGAACGTTAAAAAAAGAAAATATAATAAGTAATTTTAATCTCATTACTCATATTTATATATTTATTTAAAATTTAAATTTTTAATCTAAATTTTGAGTGTAATCACCTACTCTAGTGGTATAGTTAATTTTTAGAGCATTGACTTTCCTCAATTCTTGTTTTATGTCAGATATTAAACCCATATTCGTTTCACCGTCTACTTTTAGAGCAGTTGTTAAAACATTTTGAAGTTCTTGTCTTTTAGAAGCTCTTTCTGCTAGTACAAAAGCTGCTACATCACTAACAGTAGCAAATTTATCATTCAGTTGAATTCTAGCTTGTGAGCCGTATTTTTCTTGATATCTTATGGACGGCTTTCCAGCATATATGTACATTACACGATCTTTTTTATCGAGCTTTTGAACTTGGTCAGCAGCAGGTAAGGTATTCTTAACCATAAGAGTACTGTCTCTCATCACGGTTGCTACCATAAAGAAAAATAAAAGCATAAAAACAATATCTGGTAGCGAAGCTGTTGATATTGCTGGAAGACCTTTTTTATTTTTTTTGAACTTTGACATATTAAATTAATTTGTTTTACTTGGTTCAGCTTCGGATAATTTTTGTGGATACATTGCTTTGATGGAATCTAATAGAGGTTTAAGTTTTTGCTTTTCATTTAAATTTGTTCTAGGATCACTGTATCTTTTTTGGGCGTCTATAAAGCTTATCCCTGTCATTGGGTATATTCTATTAAATTCTCTATTTCTAAGATCGTTGTAAGCTGCCACCAATTCATTTTGGACAGCAATGTAAGCCTTATAAGAGGTTTGTCTATCGTTTTTAAGAGATATTATCGCTTTATTCGGATTATCAGAAGATTTAGGGTTTTTTTCACCTTGACAATACAAACAAATTTCATCTCCTTTTCCTCCTCCGTTATCTAAGAAGTCTATTGCTGATTGTCTTAAGTCACTTATGTCCATTAATTCTTCTTCAACAAGTAATCTGTTGTCTTTGTTAACAACAACAGTAAAAATATTTCTCTCTTTTATAATCGGTGGATCTTCAATTTCGTCTGTGGGGGGTAGTTTTCTGTTTATTCCTGAATCAGTCTCTATAGTGGTTGTAACGAGGAAGAATATGAGTAATAAAAAAGCTATGTCAGCCATTGACCCCGCATTTACCTCCGGTGCAGATCTCCTTGCCATAAAATTATTTAATTAACCTTTTAACACTTGAAAAAACCATAGATAAAATTGCGCTAATTGATAATATATAAAGAGTCCTTATTCCCGTTTCTACCCATCTAGAACCTGAAGGAGACAAAAATTTACCGTCTTTTAATGGAGTTTCAACACCACTTGATGAGATGTACGCAACACCAATAATAGTTATAAAAATTCCAATAAAAATAAGGGCTTTTTTTAATTTTTGGGAGTTGGCAAATAATGCTCTTAGAGAAAAAATTAAAGTTGCAGCAACGGTTAAAACAAGAGTTATTTGAGCTATAGATATTAGAGGGCTAACCACGGAGAAATCTCCTTGAGAAGCATTAGCTTTTATTACTTCATCTCCGGAACCCATTACAATGAATAGACAAATAGCTCCTGAAAGACCTAGGATTCCTGATAAAACTTTTACTATTAATTGAAAATTCATGTATTTATTTTTTATTAGCTACCAATATGTCAACAAGCGATATTGACGCATCTTCCATATCGTTGACGATTGCATCAATTTTAGCAATAATATAATTGTAAAATACCTGTAAAATTATTGCAACTATTAATCCAAATACCGTCGTTAATAAAGCTACTTTTATACCACCTGCAACTAACGATGGTTGCATATCGCCTGCAGCTTCAATTTTATCGAAAGCTTGAATCATACCTATTACAGTTCCCATGAAACCAAGCATTGGTGCTAAAGCAATGAATAAAGAAATCCAAGAAACATTCTTTTCTAATTGGCCCATTTGAACTCCACCGTAGGCAATTACTGCTTTTTCAGCACTTTCTATACTTTCATCAGCTCTATCTAATCCTTGATAAAAAATAGATGCAACTGGCCCTTTTGTATTTCTACATATTTCTTTTGCAGCATCAACACCACCACTTGAAAGAGCATCTTCTACACCTTCGGTTAATTTTTTTGTATTGGTTGAAGCCAAATTTAAGAAAATGATTCTCTCAATTGAGATGGCTAGACCCAAAATTAAACATATTAAAACTATGCCCATAAAGCTTGGTCCACCTTCTATAAATCGTTTTTTTAATTCTTGGGTAAAAGATGTTGATTCTTCTGCTACCTCCATTTCCTCGCTATCTTGAATAATTGTTGAATTTATACTATAACCAACGGCAGAATAAACTTGAGTTGAAACACCGAATGATAATAAAAACGTAAATAATAAAACAAATGACTTTTTCATGAAATATTTTTTTATCTTAATTGAGGGCTAAATATAAAAAAAATATGTTTTAATAACACGTGTGAATTACAAAATCAAGTAAAATTATTTAAAATTTAAAATATTAGTCCCAATTAATGAGATTATTATCTTGAGGAGCTGTTAATTTTAATCTTTTTTTAATTTTATCGAGATACATAGTATTATATCTTAATCTAGAGATATGGTTTGGGTTTAGTTGGTCTCCATTCCAGCAATGCTCAGCTCCATTACCATAATCTACTTCACCATCGTAGTAAGGGTTTGTAGTTTTTTCTAGAAATTTTTCCGTCAACACCACAGCATTATTCAAATAATAATTATCCATGTCACCACAATAAATATTTATTTTCCCCTGTAAATCCTTACCTATTTTACTCCAATCCCTCTGCATTATGTACCTCAAATCATAATTTTCTTTCCAATAATTTGCTACCTCTTTATCAATTTGACCGGTCAATTTATTCCATATAGGCTTAGGGTATCCATCTTCACCAACTGGGGAATAAACTGATTGCCAAATATCCCACTGATCTCCAGATCTGCTATTAGTTCCGAGAATATATTCTCTTCTATTTATATCTTTTAGATATGCTTTAATTCTACCTACTCCATCTCTTATTCCAGGCTTCAAGTTTCTTGTAAATTGTCCTTCATCGTAATAGGCATTTTTATCTTTGTAAATATCTACAATAGTGAAGGCTCTAAAGTCTATTGGATCTGGACAGGCTGCGAAGCATCCATTGTAATCTTTGGGATAAAATACTTGAGCTGCTAGAGCTTCCCATCCGCCAGTGGAACCACCATATAAAAATCTGCCCCAACCCTCACCTATACCGTCAAACAAATTTTCAATATGAGGAATTAATTCGTAAGTTATTGCATCACCATATGGACCCAAGTTTGACGAATTGACAGCATAAGAATCATCATAATAAGGATTTTGGTGTTGAATTTCAATGACCATAAATCTGGGGAAATTTTTTGAAACCCATTGCTTATAGAAATTATATGCCTCGTTTTCCTGAATGAATTTATATCCAGTAATTCCAAATCTTTCATTATATATAGAATCTGTCTTTGGAGCTTCTGGAGGCTTATTTCTAAATCCTCTAAACGTATTAGGAAAGTGTCCATGGAAAATCATGAGAGGATATCTTTTTAAACCTGTTTTTTTGAAATTTTTAGGCAATAAAACATTTGCTTGTAAAAACATTGGTCTTCCCCAAAATTCTGATAGTAATTTACTTTGAATTTTAACGTGCTTTATATGTTTAGAATCTAAAATTGGTTTGATTTGAGGGATTTCATTATTTAACTTAATTTCCACAAAACTGTTTTTTTGTATTTTGACTTTTTGTGGAGTACTATATAAATTTTTAGGACTAATATTCCACTTCTGACCCTCTCCCTGGTCCATTGGTAATTTTATTTCAAATCCAGTTGCCATTTTAAAAGTATCGTATTTATGAAGTAGCGCTTGAACATAATATTCACCATCAGGTAAGTCATCAAGTTTATTAATCGGATATGCTAATAAACTTGAATTAAATTTAATTATCTCCCCTGGCATCCAATTTTCCACATCGATTCCTACTATAGTTCCTGTATCTTTTCCATCATTAATTTGGAATCTTGGTTCAGGTTTTAATTTTTTAGTAAACATTAATAAAAGTCTTCCATCAAGTCCCTTTGATCCTAGATCTTGTGTGTAACTTACTCCAATAAAACTTTTATTTTCTTTAAATTCACAACCAAAAAAAATAAAAGTGAATACTAAAACAAAATGAGCAATTTTATTCATTTTTTAATTATTTTTATTAATTACTAACTAATTAATTTTCAATTAAAATTAACTTTTATACTGTAATGCCTCGTAAAAATACTGTTCTTTTAATATTCATACTTATTTTTTCATTTAATTCTTTTTCTCAAAGAAAGAAAAATAAACAAAAAATAACCATAGAAAAAACCACATACAACAACTTATATTGGAGAAATATTGGCCCTTTTAGAGGTGGTAGAAGTGTCGCTTCATGCGGCTTAATTCAAAAAGACAATGTTTTTTATATGGGAAGTACCGGAGGTGGCGTTTGGAAATCAGAAGATTATGGAATTAGTTGGAATAATATTTCAGACGGATTTTTTAAAACAGGTACTGTGGGTGCAATATCTGTTTCTGAAAGTGACGAAAATATAGTTGTTGTTGGCATGGGGGAACATGCCGCAAGAGGTGTTATGACATCTATAGGAGATGGGGTATACATGTCAATGGACTCAGGAAAAACATGGAAACACACTGGATTAGAGAGTACATATCACATTTCAGATGTCATAATCCATCCAGAAAATCCTAAAATTATTTTTGTGTCTGCCCAAGGCTCTCAATACGGTCCTTCAAAAGAAAGAGGTGTTTTTAAAACTATAGACGGGGGTATTACTTGGAAAAAGGTTTTATATGTAAATCAAAATGTTGGGGCATCATCTATAACCATGGATATGAATAATCCAAGAATAATATACGCTTCTATGTGGGAGCATTCTAGAACTCCTTGGAAAATTAAATCAGGAGGGAAAAATTCAGGGATTTATAAATCATCTGATGGAGGAGAAAATTGGATTAAATTAAAAACTGGTTTACCAAAAGAATTTGGGAAGTCAGGTATTTCTGTATCTAGAGCCAATTCAAACCTGGTCTATACTATTTTAGAAGCGGAAGGTTCCAAAAGTGGTTTATACAAATCTGTAAACGGAGGGAAAGAGTGGAAATTAGTTAATAACAAAAGAATAAATATTACTAGATCTTGGTATTATATGGAAGTTTTCGCAGACCCCCAGGATGAAAATGTAGTATATGTTTTAAACGCCCCTGTTATGAAGTCTATAGACGGAGGTAAAACTTTTAAAAAGTTAGAAACTCCTCATGGTGACAATCATCATTTGTGGATTAATCCAAAAAATAATAATATTATGATTAATTCGAATGATGGTGGAGCAAATATAACAACAGATAAAGGAATAAGTTGGAGTTCCCAAAAAAATCAGCCCACTTCACAATTTTACCGCGTAATAGCTGACTCCCAAACTCCTTATCATGTTTATGGGGGACAACAGGATAATTCTGCTATCGGAATTAAAAATAGAACATATGGGCGAGGAATTAGTTGGAAAGATTGGTATTCAGTAGCTGGATGTGAAAGTGCTTTTCTCGCATTTGATAATAGGGATCCAAAAATCGTTTATGGAGGGTGCTATCAAGGAATCATTGAAAGATGGGATAGAGAAACAGGTGTGTCGAAACAGATTAAAGAATATCCCGAGCTTTCACTTGGAAATCTTCCAAAGAATTTTAAGTATAGATTTAATTGGAATGCACCAATTTTAACGTCCCCTCAAAATTCAAACATAATTTATCATGCTGGAAATGTTGTATTTAAGTCAGTTGATAAAGGAAATAGTTGGGAAACAATAAGTGGTGATTTAACAAGAAATGAAAAAAGTAAACACGGTGAAGGTGGAGCTCCATACACAAACGAAGCTGCAGGTGGTGAAAATTATAATACGATA
>CENJ01013810.1_pt1 | contig 16133 bp, 11 predicted proteins | sample 356161 | NCBI WGS metagenome assembly CENJ01 (sample SAMEA2619531, study PRJEB7988) | marine metagenome | biome: marine biome (ENVO:00000447); feature: surface water layer (ENVO:00002042); material: "saline water (ENVO:00002010), including plankton (ENVO:xxxxxxxx)" | depth 5 m
TATTCAGCGCTGTTCGCCGCCGCAGAGAAAATCTATGGCGTCCTGAAAAAGGGTGAAGGCCTGAAGTTCGCGACCTCTTCAAACGAGTCCGGCGATGACCAGATCGAACTGGACGTCATCGCGGACGAAGCTTTCTTCGAAACACTCAGCAAAGACCCTTTCGTTCGCTATGTCGTGTCCGAAGAGCGCCCTGACATGGTCAAAACGTCTGACGGCCCATACAGCGTCGCGCTGGACCCGCTGGACGGCTCTAAATCTGCACTGATAGGCATTCCATCCGGCGCCATTTTCGGTGTCTGGAAAAACGCTGACGACGCCAAAGACTTCCACGGCGGCAACATTCTTTCCGGCGGCTTTTTCGTATTCGGCATGAATCTGGAAGTTTACTTCGCAGATGGCGACAAGGCCTATAAAGGCCAGTTCGACGATGCCTCTGGTGAATGGACACTTCTGCCAATCGAAGGCGGCATGCCTTCTGCTGACATTCTGGCAATCAACGGTCAGATGCAGAAAGTCTGGCCAACATGGCTGCAGAATTACGTCTCTGACAATCTGCAAGCGACTGGCGGCAAGAAGCCATACAATATGCGCTGGTTTGCTTCCATGGTCTCCGACATGAAGCGCATGGTGCTGCAGGGGGGCCTGTTTGCGTATCCGGGCGCTGACTTCAAAGGCTATGAAACAGGCAAGCTGCGCCTCGTCTATGAAGCCATTCCAATGGCATTTCTGATCCACGCACTTGGCGGGTCGTCCACGAATGGCGAGATGTCTCTCCTGAAAATGCCAGTCGACAAGCTTCACCAGAAAGTGCCGGTCTTCATTGGCGACAAGGCGAAAATCGAATCTCTGGAAAGCTACGCCGCTAAAGGCTGATAACCCGGCCTCACACTATCAAACGAAAATTCAGCGCCCTTCTTTTTAGGATTTAAGAGAAGGGCTTGCGGCCTTATACGCAAAAGGGGCATATCCTCCCTCGATATCGCCCGTTTTGCAGTATATATCTTCGCGCACGGCATTGCCCGCCTGCGAGGAGGAAAGGCCCCATGACCGACCATCTTAAAACCATCGAACAACGCCTTCTCTGGCTGTCTGCATGGATCGTGCACAATGCGAACCATCTGCGCGCCAAGGAAGACGGCGATGTGAAGGTTGGTGGCCACCAGGCAAGCTGCGCGAGCATGGTCTCCATCATGACGGCGCTCTATTATCATACGCTGCGCCCTGAAGACCGTGTCGCGGTAAAGCCGCATGCCTCTCCCGTCTTTCATGCCATGCAGTACATTATGGGCAACCAGACGCTTGAAAAGCTGCAGAACTTTCGCGGCTGGGGCGGCACGCAATCTTATCCAAGCCGCACTAAAGACATTGACGATGTCGACTTCTCAACGGGCTCCGTCGGCCTTGGCGTCGCGGCGACTGCCTTCTCTTCTCTGGTGCAGGATTATCTCGCCGCAAAGTCATGGGCCAAAGATCGCCCGCTTGGCCGCATGGTCGCGCTCGTCGGCGATGCCGAGCTTGATGAGGGCAATGTCTATGAATGCCTTCAGGAAGGCTGGAAGCATGACCTTCGTAACACATGGTGGGTGATCGACTATAACCGCCAGAGCCTTGATGGTGTTGTGCGCGAAGGTTTGTGGGAAAAAATCGAGGCCATCTTCACCGCTTTCGGCTGGCGCACCGTCGTTCTGCGCCACGGCGTATTGCAGCGCGCAGCGTTTGAAGAGCCGGGCGGCGACATTCTGAAGAAATGGATTCAGGACTGCCCGAATCCTGATTATTCCGCCCTCACCTTTCAAGGCGGCGCAGCATGGCGCAAACGCCTGATGGACGATATCGGCGATCAGGGCGACGCCTCAGACCTCTTGAACAGGCGCTCGGATGAAGAGCTGAACACGCTGATGAACAATCTTGGCGGCCAGTGTCTCTCCACGCTGACCGAAGCGTTTGACGCCATTCGAGACGACAAACCAACCGTCTTCCTCGCCTATACAATTAAGGGCTGGCAGACCCCGCTCGCAGGTCACAAAGACAACCATGCCGGCCTGATGAACAAGGCCCAGATGGCCGAGTTTCAGGCGCATATGGGCGTTGCCGAAGGCGAGGAATGGGAGCCGCTGGCAACCGTTGAAGACAAAACTGGCGTTGAAGCTTTTCTCAAAGACGTACCGTTCTTTTCAGAAGGCACACGTCGCTTTACCGCGCCTAAGGTTGAAAGCGCCGGCCCGGTTTTCCTCGACGACCGCGTTCTCTCCACGCAAGCCGGTTTCGGTAAAATCCTCGATGGCATTGCCAAGCGCGATGACCAGCTGACCGAGCGCATTGTCACCACGTCGCCAGACGTCACCGTCTCGACCAATCTCGGCCCGTGGGTGAACCGCCGCAATCTGTTTGCGCGCAATGAGGTCAGCGATACCTTCCGCGAGCAATCTATCCCATCGACGCAAAAATGGCAGTTCTCCCCTGAAGGCCAGCATTTCGAACTGGGCATTGCTGAGATGAACCTCATGCTGATGCTTGGCTCGCTTGGCCTTTCACATAGCCATTTCGGTGAGCGCCTCATTCCGATTGGTACGGTCTATGACCCGTTCATCAATCGCGGCCTCGATGCGCTAAACTATGCCTGCTATCAGGATGCCCGATTTATCATTGTCGGCACGCCATCAGGCATCACATTGGCACCGGAAGGCGGCGCGCACCAGTCAATCGGCACCCAGCTTGTCGGCATGAGTCAGGATGGCCTCGTCTCGTTCGAACCTGCCTATCTGGATGAGCTGTCCATCATCATGGACTGGTCGTTCGATTACCTTCAGCGCTCAGGCGAGAATGATCCGGACGAGCGCACTTGGCTGCGCGATGAAACCGGCGGCTCGGTCTATCTGCGCCTTTCCACACGTCCGATTGAGCAGCTTGGCCTGTCCAGCCGGGATGATGAGGAGTTCCGGCGCGGCGTCGTTGATGGCGCTTACTGGCTGCGCGAGCCGGGTCCGAATTGCGAGCTTGTGATTGCCTATCAGGGCGTTGTTGGCCCCGAAGCCATTGAGGCCGCAGGTCGCATCGGTAATGACCGCCGTGACATTGGCGTCCTGGCCGTCACCTCTGCTGACCGTTTAAACTCAGGCTGGACGGCTGCGCGACGTGCGCGCGCACGTGGCCATAAGGATGCAGTCAGCCAGATCGAACGCCTGATGGGTGACGTCTCACGCGACGCAACTCTGATTACCGTCACGGACGGACATCCAGCGACACTTGCATGGATCGGCTCCGTCGCAGGTCACATGACAGCGCCGCTCGGCGTTGAGCATTTTGGCCAGACGGGCACGATCTCTGATCTCTATAAACATTTCCAGATTGATGCCGACGCGATTGTAAACGCAGCGAACTATCTGTCCGCAGGGCGCCGTATCCACCTGCGATAAGTCATTTTCTGCAGCTGGCGCCTTGATGATGTCCTGATTTCACGGAATGCTCTGCAAAGTCGGAGCACTCCGTGGGGCATCACATGAAAAATCTGGTCAAAAGCAAACTCTTCGCCACTGCGTTTCTAGCAGTTGGAGTTGTTGGCGGCGCGCACGCTCAGGACTGTCCATTCCCCTACACGGATCAAGATTACAATCTGTCAGCCTATAATGAGGTGCTGTCCTTTGAGTGGTTCAGAGAAAACGAAGGCCAGACCGTTTTCATCAATAGCGTATTCGATTTTTCAGAGAGCGTTGCAGAGAACTATGACGTTCTGGCCGGATACCCGCTCTATGACTCATCCGATGTCTTCGTCGTGCCGCTTTCGGAGATTACATTTCCGTTTCCGACCGTCGATTGGGAGTCCGGTCAAATTGCGCCCAATTATATCCGTTTCGTAGGCCCTGAAGACGGTGACATTGATGCCTATTCGATGGGAATCCTTTACCTCAATGTGAGCGGCTTCTACACGGTCAACATCGGGTCGTCAGACAATGAAACAACGCTTCTGACGCTTGAGGAAGTCGACATAGAGACCAACACCGCCGCAACCTGTCGCCAGCAATTTGATGTGCCTGCGCCTGACGCGGGCTAGTTCGCCTGTTCCTGTTGAAATGATCAACTTCCATCGTGAATCAAAGTGCCCCCATCCACAGTGATGGTTTGCCCGGTCGTGAACGCGCCGCCTGGTCCTGCCAACCAAAGCGCAGCGGCTGCAATTTCCTCAGGCTGACCAACACGGCGAAGCGGCGTGGCTTGCATCCGGCGAGCCATGAACTCGGCATTTTGCATGAGCCCACGCGCAAAGGGCGTCTCAATCAGGCCCGGAGCAATAGCATTTGCTCGAATATTCTCCGGCCCATGGGCAACCGCAATATTGCGCGCAAGCTGGGCGAGCGCAGCCTTGGTCATGGAATAGGTCGCAATGGCTTTGTTACCGCGAAGCGCCGACAGAGAGGACATGAAAATGAAGGACCCACCGCCCTGCGCGGCCATATCCGGGATGAGCGCAGCAGACGCCCAGTTGGCGGCATGCAAGTTAACATCGAACGCTGCCAGATACGCGTCTTCGTCGAGATCCATAAGGCCTGAGATCGGGCCTTCGATACCCGCATTCGATATGAAAATGTCCGTCCCGCCCATGATCCGTTTCGCGTCAGCGACCATGTGCTCAGACGCATCACGCGTGCCCAATCTCAGGTGGATCGAATGCACCGAAAGGTCGTGCGCAGTCTCGTTCAAGTCATCTTCGCGGTCGCCAACGATTGTGACCTCCGCACCGGCACAGACAAATGCCGCAGCGATGGCGCGACCAATACCTGTCGCACCACCCGTGATCAAAGCGCGTTTTCCAGTCAGTCCGAATAGCTGCTCAAGACTCATGCCCACCCCCATAACGATATTTTACTTCAGTCCAGCTTATACAGCGCCCGGGCATGCACAATACAAAACAGAGCGGCCCTTGGGTTCTCAGTTTTGCCCGCGTCACGCATGGACATGGTCGCTGAATTCCATTCAACCTCCAGAAAGACAGATTGACGCTTCAGGGGCCCGGATATGAAACATCTCCTACTTCCATCTCTCATGCTGGCGCTGGCAGCTTGCACAACAACTGGCCCCGCCGCTGATGAATTTGAGTATTCGGCCGGAACAGCATGGGTCGCGTTTGACGATGGCTGGGATACAGAAGCAGAAGCCGTTTACGCTGAGGCCACGTCTTTCGTGCAGGACTACGCCGCCGCAAACCCGGATACAGGCTGGGCCGTGGTTCTCGACCTCGACGAAACCGTCATGAACAATGTCGAATATCAGCTGCGCCGGGAGCGCCTCGGTCTCGGCTACACGCCTGAGAGCTGGTATGAGTGGACACAAGAAGAAGACGCAACACTTGTGCCGGGCGTCGAAGCCTTCCTCAATACGGTGAACACGCTTGGCGGACATGTTGCCTTCGTCACCAACCGGTCCGACCGTGAACAGCTCGCGACCGAGAATAATCTGGCGGACCTTGGCCTTGTTCGCGGTGATGATTTCCAGATTCTCATGACCCGTGCGCGCCCAAATGGCGTCAGCGCAAAAGACGAACGCTATGCGCTGGTAACGCCTATGCTTGCTGCACAAGGCTATCCGGATGTCGAAGTGATCGCATATCTCGGTGATAATATCGGCGACAAACCGGAAACCGAAGGTGAGTGGACATTCTTCTGCATTGATCAGGGCGCAATGTATGGCGACCCGTGCGCAGCAGTTCCGGGCCCCGGCCAGTGAAAGCAGTCAGCGCAGGCCACCGGAGATCCGGCAAGCTGCGCTGATGGCTAGGGGAGGAAATGTAAGATAGGCCCGGAGGCCAGTTGGGCAATTAGCCTCCGGGGCATGAATGTCTGCGCGTGCGTCCCTTCACCTGCAAAGCATCCAGAACGCAAATTGCCACGCCGCCCGAAGACCCACCATCCCCTGAATGGGGGATAGCCGCAAAACAGGAGAATCGCCGTCTCACCTGAAAAGGGGAGGTATTTTCTTAAATTACGACGTATGCTGGCCCTCTATTGAGTTGTGTGTGGGGCGCAATGGCCAGTTCAAGAACCTATATTCCGCCGTTTTCGCATCTGATTGCGCTTGTCGTTATCGGCGCACTCGCCTTTTTCGGATTTCTGATTTTCGGGCTTCAACCGTCTGATGGCTGGACGTGGGATGTCTCTCAATGGCGCCCACTCACAATGATCAGCGGATATATGTGGTCAGAACTTCTGACCGGCCTCATCGCATATATGATCTCGGCATGGGTGTGGTCACTTAAGCCCACAAATCTGTCTGCCTGCCTGTTTGCAGCCAGCGGGTTGATGACGCTTATCTTCTGCTTTGCGGCGACGGCAAGTCAGGTCGCGATCCCAATTTCTGAGAGCACATTCTGGTTTTTTGCCTATCTGAACATGGCAGGCGCATCAGGGTTCGGCATTGTGATGATCTGCCTGTTCCTGATCTATCCCTCCCGACTACCGGCCTGGCGTTCTCTCACCGGCGCGACAGTGCTCGGCTTTGGTGGCTGGACACTCGCGAGCATGTTCGGGCCTTTGAGGGACTATTCGAACGTTCAGTTGATCACGCTGTGCGAAATGATCCTGATCATTGTCGCTGTGATCTGGCAGGTCTGGGCGGCAAGACATGACCCGCGACAGCGGGCGATTGCGGTCTGGCTTGGTGTTGCCACTATTCTTGGCTCGGGCGGGTTCATCTTCACGATTGCCGCGCCGAGCGCCATCGGTCTGCCGGCGCTTATCCCCGCGCCCTACGCTTTTGCGTTTTTCCTGCTGATCTATTTTGGCCTAGCCGTCGGCTTGATGCGTTATCGCCTGTTTGACCTTGGCGTCTGGGCTTACCGTCTGGGCTTTTATGTCTCTGCAGCCGTTCTGATGATCGTGATCGACATCACGCTGGTGAGCTTTCTCTCTTTTGATTCTGCCGAAGCGATTGGCCTATCTCTGCTCATCACGGCGCTTGTTTACCTGCCACTTCGCGATTTCATCTGGCGTAAGTTCGTCGCGGGACAGTCACAGACCGATATGCAGGTCTTCTCCCGCGTTTTGGACGCCGCGCTTGAAGCGAACAGCAAGCGCCGGGCGGAGAATTGGCAAACCCTTTTGAAGAACCATTTCCACGCACTGGAAGTCACGCCGGTTGAGACAAAAGCGCATGATGTCGAGATCGGCTCGGAAGGCTTGTCGCTCTACATTCCACCGGTCCGAGATGCCACCGCCCTGCAAATTGACTATCCGCAAAACGGACGCGCGCTCTTCTCACCAGATGATGTTGCCTTCGCGCGCCATATTGTTCAGCTCATGCAATATGCTGGCGAAAGCCGTGATGCGTATGACCGCGGTGTAGCAGAAGAACGCACACGCATTGCCCGCGATATTCATGACAATATCGGCGCGCAACTCATGCGGGCGCTCCATTCAGACCGTTCTGATCGCAAAGACACGATGATCCGGGAAACGCTGGCTGACCTGCGCGATGTCATCAACAATGCTCAAAGTCAGGCCCTGCCTCTGGATGATGTCCTGGCAGACCTGCGCGCAGAAACCGCTGACAGGCTGGAGCCTCATAATATCACGCTCGACTGGACACTGGATGCAACGGCGGACGACACGCTTATGCCGGGCAAAGTCCACGCGCTCCGCTCCTTCATTCGCGAGGCCGCAAGCAATGTCATCAAACACTCGAACGCAGATGCCCTCACGGTGAAGATCGAGGTTCAACCGGAAGAGCTTCACCTCATCATCACCGATAACGGCACCGGCTTCGACATTGAAACCGTCACGCTCGGACAAGGGCTTGGAAACATGAAAGCCCGTGTCGAAGGACTTGGCGGCCAGTTTTCTATGCGCACGCACTCACCAGGCGTCAGCCTCATTGCCATTCTTCCAAGGGAGACCGTCACATCATGAAGAAAGCCCTCATCGTCGAAGACGTCACCGAGACCCGACAATGGCTGCGCGAAGTCACCGAAAACTGTTTTGAAGGATGCGACGTCTACGAGACAAAAAATGTCCGCGAAGCCCTGTTCTCAATCAAAGGCCATGATTTTGATCTCGCGCTGGTTGACCTCGGCCTGCCGGACGGGTCGGGCATCGATGTTGTGCAGAAACTTGCTGCCTGCGAGCATGATGTGATGATTATCGTCGCCACCGTCATGGGGGATGATGCCTCGGTGGTCGGCGCGATTTCGGCAGGTGCGAACGGCTATCTTCTCAAGGATTCGCCGCCTGACGTATTCGAGCGCCAGCTTCGCCAGATCGAACAGGGCATTCCAGCGCTTTCACCGTCCATTGCGCGGCGCATTCTCGACCATTTCCGCACGACCGCCGAACCGGAACAACCAGACGCCAATCTCACCCCACGCGAACGCGATGTGCTCGGGCTAATCGGGCGCGGACTGCGCAACGCGGATGCCGCCAAAGCGCTCGGTCTCACAGAGAGCACCATCGCGAGCCACATCAAGTCGATCTATATGAAGCTTGGCATTTCATCGCGCGCCGAGGCAGCCCTCCAAGCAGCCCGCCTCGGCCTCACGAAATAGGTCTATTCCAGCGGCTCGGCGAAGCCGGACGCGACATAACGCGAAACGTCTTCGATTTCTTCCGCCGTCAGGATGGCATTCATCGCCGGCATTTCGATACCGCCTTCAACCACGCGCTGACGGATCGCGGCGACATCATTCAAGCCGGTAATCGCTGGCGGACCGCCTGGAATGCCACCGCCATTATCACCGTGGCATACCGCGCAATAATCACCGAACACCGCGCCGCCTGCAAGAAGCGTTTCTGACTCGAAAACCGGATGAAGCACGGTTCTGTCCGCCGTTTCTGTATCGACCTCACCCGGAATGAAAGCTGGTGTTTCTCCCTCATCCAGCAGACGCAAAGCAACGAACTCGGACGGATGCTCAGCCGAAGCAACGGCCGTGACGATATACTGATGACCTTCATGCTGATACGTCATCGGGCCACCGCTGACGCGCTCAGGCATTTCGATTTCAGCAACAACATCGCCAGTGTCTTTGTCATACGCTCTGAAGATCGGACCACCCGGATCACCGGAGAGGTTTCCTGATTCAGCCAGAAACAGAAGCTCGGCCGTAACGAGTGGCACAGGCCGCGCGCCGAACTGGCCCATATTGTCAAAATCGAGGTCCAGACCCTCAAGGGCCGGATGGTTTCTGATCCAGTCCGGCGCACCGCCAATGGATCGCGACCAGTCGTGCAGGCCGGTATTCATGTTGGTCGCCGTCACCGTCGCATAAGGCGGTTTGGTAATCGGAAGCCCCTGCGGCCCCGGCACACGGCCTGTTGGCATGCGCTGATAATCCCAGTTGGTCAGGCTTTCATCTGCGGTTCCAAGCGAGGCAACGAAGGCGCCCGTCCGGACCGGTACGAACATCTGACCTGTTTCAGGATCAAACGCCGCGCCATTCCAGTTAGCGCCGCCGCCATAGTTCGGTTCAACCCATGTGCCTTGCGTGCCGCCTTCAATGATCGGGGTTGGCGGCGTGTAGATCGGCCCGCGCACATAGCGCTCTGCGATCTCCAGCGCTTCGGCGCGTAGCTCCGGCGTAAAATCGATCAGATTATCTTCGTCATAGCCGTGCGGCACATAATATTCCGGCAAAGTCGGAAATGGCTGGGTCGGCGATGTGCGCTCACCCGGTACGTCAGACTGCGGAACAGCGCGCTCTTCAATCGGCCAGACCGGCTCACCCGTCACCCGATTGAACACAAAGCTCATACCCTGCTTGGTGAGCTGAGTGACGGCGGGAATGATCTCGCCATTGAGTTCAATATCATGCAGAATTGGCGCCGCAGGCGGATCATAATCCCAGATCCCGTGATGCACGATCTGGAAGTGCCAGACACGTTCGCCCGTGCGTCCATCAAGGCAGACAATCGACTGGCTGAACAGGTTATCGCCCAGCCTGTGCCCGCCGTAAAAGTCATGGCTCGGCGCTTCAATCGGCAGATAGATCAGCTCGCGCTCTGTATCGACACTGATCATGGACCAGACGCCGGTATTGCCGGTGTAGCGCCAGCTTTCATTTTCCCATGTTTCATGTCCGAATTCACCAGGCTGCGGGATTGTATGGAACGTCCATAGGAGCTCGCCGGTGCGCACATCAAATCCGCGAATATGGCCGGGCGTTGCCTCCATATTCTGAGGCGTAATATCTGCAACCATCTGGGCGACAACGACATCGCCAACAATAGCGGCAGGAGATGATGAGCCGACGAATGGCGCTTCTTCTCCATCAGGACGTAGGTTGTCCCGCAGATAGATCATGCCATTCTCGCCAAAGTCCGGATCGACCTCACCCGTCTCAGGATTGATCGAGATCAGACGGCCGTCCCGCGTATTATGGAAGAGGCGGGCTTCAGTGCCGTCAGTCCAGTAAGAAACAGCCCGGCTGGTGATGGCTTCACCGCGGCCACGGATCACGCGCGGCTCCGGCGTAAACATCCAGAGCTCTTCGCCTGTCGCCGGATCCAGCGCGACGACCTGATTTACCCCCACAGGCGCATAGAGCACGCCGTCCACATAGATGGGCGTCGCCTTCATATTCGTGTCGGGCCGCGTTTCCCATGGCGGCGCATCCCAGCGCCATGCCACCTGCAGATCGCCGACATTCTCAGCATTGATCTGATCAAGCGGGGAATAGCGCGTGTAATCCGGGTCACCGCCCCATGTCAGCCATTCACCATTATAGACCGTGTTATCTATTGATGCAGATGTAGCGCTCGTTTCGAGATCAGGCGCCGCGCAGCTGGCCAGCGCCAAGACTGATACTGACAGACATAAGACCCGCATGATCAGTTCACCGCACGCAGGGCCGGATATCCCGGCTCGATTTGTGTGCCGAGCGTGTTCATCACGCTTGAGAACATGGAATAGCCGCCGACGAGATAGATCATCTCGACGATCTGCTGGTCGGAGTAGTTGGCTTTCAGGCCAGCATAGACCTCATCAGTGATGAAGGCTTCACGGCGAAGGTCATTTGCTGCGGCGATGAGCAGGCTTTCTGTTTCAGACCAGCCTGAACCAGTCGCTTCACTGCCGAGCGCCAGAATCTCTGCCTCGCTTAAACCTGCCCGTTCACCACGGCTCACATGGTGGGCCCATTCATACGCACCGCCATTCAATGCGGTAGTCCGAAGGATCAGAATTTCACGCTCGCGCGGGGTGAGGTCCGTCTGACCGAGCAGGAAGCGGGCAAACCCGCCCTGCGCTGAAAAATACTCCGGGAACTGCGCGAGCGCGCCATAATAATTCGGCAGACTTTCGGCCTCGCGAAGACGTTCCGGCACGAGCGCCACCATCTCCGGTGACATCTCGCTCACAGACAACGCCTCGATACGAACCGGATAGTCTCCGCTACCCGCAACCATATCAGCGAGCGGCGGCATTGGCAGCCCGGTCGGGAGCCTGAACTCCAATTCCGGATCGAGCTGAATACCAAGCGAATTCAACGCCATGGAGACGAGCTGGTATTGAAGCGCGGTATACATCAGACCAACCGTTTGCGGCTCTGTGTAATGGGATGTCAGCACCCGCCAGGTCGCATCAGATACGTGCCCATCATAGCGAAGCTCGTCCGCCATATTCAGCACGGCGCGGTCAAGTTCAGACCAGCCGCCCGCCTCAACTCCAATCGCGATGTCGCGGATTTCATCCGGCGTCATACCAACATTGTCATGAGCGATACGCGCATGTTGAGCCCACTCATACTCGGCCTGACAGAGCCATCCCATACGCAGCATGGCCATTTCGCGGTGGCGCAGATCAACGGCTGTGTTGTTCAGAAGCATACGACCTAGAGGAGACCAGTTGTCATACAGGTCCACATGGTGAGCGAGCGTTTTGTAAATGTTGAAATCAGCACGCGCTGCCAGCATTTCTACCTGCTGCTGAGTCAGATTGTTCGGGTCAACGGGCGGAAGGCGCGGCTCTGTGACCCTGGGCGAAAAGCCATCGGCCTCGACTGACGCGTTTTGCGAAACAGGTGTGTGCGTGCAGGCCGAAAGACCAAGACTACCGAATGCGAGCGCAAGCGGCACCAGAATAGATTTCTGCAATTTGTCCCTCCCGAGGAATCTTATTGGGAAGAACAATACAACCAAACTGCCAACCGCACAATTGGCAGTAGTCAGCTATCTCAAAATAGTGAACCGGCGATCAAGGCAGGTCGCTCGACAGACGTCGCAGTACTTTCTGTGCGAGACGCGCGCAAAAATAACTGACCACGAACACGATCGGCAGAATAAACCAGAGCCGCGAGAGGTCCGCTCCGAAAAAGCTGACAATCAGCAGAAGCAGGATCACGCCAACAAATATCCAGTAAGGACGTTCAGCGCCGCGAGGCAGGCTTTGGGCCAGAACACCCGCACAAATGCCCGTCGCGAGAAAGCCAATCATTGCAATTATGGAAGCGCTTTCGAGCACGACACCCAAAATGAGCGAGACGGCAGCAGCAGTGAGAATAATCGGTAGTTTCATCCGCTCAGCTCCTCACACAAACGTCACGAATTTACTGAACGGCATTTCCCGCAAACGCTGACGCGTTGCAGCGTAGATGGCGTTCGCGAGTGCTGGAGCAGCAGGTGGAACAGGCGGCTCGCCGATGCCAGTCACCGCTGGTCCGTTTTCAAGCACCCTCACCTCGATGTCCGGACATTGATAGAGCTTCATGCCTTCAAAAGCGTAGAAGTTTTCCTGCTCTATTCGGCCATTTGCGAAGGTGATCTCACAATTCATCGCATGGCCAAGCCCGAAGATAACCCCGCCCTTCATCATGTTATCAAAGTTCACCGGATCAACGACGCGCCCGACATCCGCCGCGACATAGACTTTATCGATGCGAATGCCGTTTCCGGTGTCGGTCACCTCAACAACTTCAGCGACTGGCGTTCCGAAGGAGCGAGCAAAAGCCACGCCGCGGCCACGACCGCGCTCCATTGGCGCGCCCCAGTTCGACATGTCGCCAACCGCCTCCAGTACGCCGCGTGCTGTCGCATCATTCAGCAGTCTGAGACGTTCTTCGAGCGGGTCCGCACCCGCCGCATGGATAAGCTCGTCCAGAAAGCTTTCATGGAAGAAAGCATTGGTGGATGCCCCCACTGAACGCCAGGAACTGAGCGGTGCCAATTGAGGCGCTTTGTAACCGGTCACGCGATAGTTCGGGATCGAATAGGGCTGGTCGCCTGCGCCCGTCACGATAATCGGGTCGGTCTCGCCAAGGGAGAGCCCCTGACGCCCCATCTGAGATTCCGAAACAGACGGCATCGCAATTGAAAGATCAAACGCATGGACCCGACCGTTGCGCGCAGTACCACGCACCCGCGCCATAGCGATCTGGCGCAGATAATCATGAGCCATATCTTCTTCGCGCGAATAGGTCATTTTCACCGGACGGCCCGGCACTTCCATGGCGAGGCGTACAGCGTGAAGCACATAGTCATCTTCAAGACGATGTCCGAAACTGCCACCCATCATCTGCACATGAACGTGAATGTCTTCAGGTTTCAGACCGGTGAGTTCGGCGACATTCGCCTGAATGAAACGCGGCACCTGCGTGCCCGTCCAGATATCGATACGGGCCTCGCCGACCTGAACGACAGCGCTGACTGGCTCAAGCGGCGCATGCGCCAGATAGGGCGCGCGGTATTCAAGCTCGATTGTTTCGTCTGAGAGAACGGCCTCGACATTTCCTGCATCCAGCGGACGGCTATTGAGATTTTCCGCCGTGAAAGAACGCGAAAGCGTTGCCCAATGCGCGTCCATTTCAGCCGGAAATGGCGGGTCCCCCCATTCGACCTCCACCGCATTTGCCGCCTGAAAGGCCCGCCAGGTGTTATCCGCGATCACGCCGACGCCGCCGGGCAGTTCAACGATTTTCTCTACGCCGCGCATGCCCTCAGCCGTGCTGGCGTCATAGCTCGCCATGCCGCCGCCATTTGCGGGATTGCGCCGCACCGTCGCGTGCAACATGTCATCAAAGCGCAGGTCAATGCCGTAGGTTTGTGTGCCGGTAGATTTGGCAACGATATCAACCCGTTGCATGGGCTTGCCGATAAGGCGCCAACTGGACGGATCACGCAGGCCAACATTCTCTGGCAGACGCATTTTCGCTGCCGTTGGAGCAAGACGCGCATAACTGATGCGTTCGCCATTCGGCAGAATGACCTCACCGCGCTCGGTTCGCATTTGCAAGGCATCATGCCCGCTTTCCTGCGCCGCCGCAGCTTTCAATGTTTCACGCGCAATTGCGCCGGCCGCACGAAGTTTGGTAAAGCCATCTGCCACCGTGGTCGACCCCCCCGTGATCTGCATGCCAATAAACTTCATCGCAGCATCGGCGACCGCTCGGGCGGCGTTCGCTACATTGGACTGATCTGCCGGCGAAAACGGCAACGCTTCATTGGCGAGCGCCGTATTGTAATAGACCGCGCTTGGCGGGCCCGGATCAACGCTCACCTGATCGAGATCAACATCCAGCTCTTCTGCAATCAGAGCCGCCTGCACTGAATAGGCGCCCTGCCCTTTGTCCGCACGCGGCGTGATCAGGGTCACACCTGCAGCGGTGATCATGACATAAGGCGTCAGCGCGGCTTCACCTTCGGTCAGATCATCAAGCAGCGGATTATCCTGCGGGCTTTTATAGGCGTAAATGCCGAACGCTACCCCGCCCGCGACAGCCATGGAGCCAACGAGCAAAGTGCGGCGCGTGATCTTGGAGACAATACCCATTGGCTATTCTCCCTGAAGGCTGGTCGCAGCCCGTTTGATCGCCGCGCGAATTTTCGGATACGTCCCGCAGCGACAGAGATTGGCCGACATGGCATCATCAATCTCGGCATCGCTCGGATTGCTGATCTCCTGCAGGAAGGCGGCCGCCGTCATGATCTGTCCGGACTGGCAATAGCCGCACTGGGCGACTTGTTCTTCGACCCATGCGGCTTGCACGGCGTGGAGCGCATCAGGATTGCCAATGCCCTCAATTGTCGTGATTTGCGCACCTTCGGCAGCAGACGCCGGATAGGAACATGACCGCACCACCATGCGATCAACCCAAACGGTGCACGCGCCGCAAAAGGCGACGCCGCATCCATATTTCGGGCCGGTAATGCCAAGCTCATCGCGCAGCACCCAGAGAAGCGGCATATCCGGCTCGACATCCACCTCGTATGCGGTTCCGTTTACATTCAGTTGCATAGACCGTTCCCGATGCCAGCGCATTAACCACTTTAGATGCTAGGCTATCCGGTGAGATTGCTCAATCTTTCTTGCTGGCACCCACTGGGGAGAGCGTGGATAACCGCCGGGCAATCAGGCTCTCATTCTCGTGTCTTGGCATTTAATGTGGCGAGCTATACTCAGGACACGACCTGACACTCCTCAGCTGTGGACCGCATTCATTGTCATTTTTCCTGATCATCGGATTTGCGATCGTCGCGCTGATATACTCAAGCGTCGGGTTTGGCGGTGGGTCCACCTACACCGCCATGCTGGTCTTCTCCGGCCTTGAGATTTACTTCGTCCCGATCATTTCCCTGTTCTGCAATCTGACGGTCACCTCGTCTGGCGTGTGGAAGTCGTGGAAATCCGGCCTTTATCAAGGCTCGGGCGTTTTACCCATTCTTGCCGTCTCTGTACCAGCGGCCTTCCTTGGCGGGCTGACACCTGTATCGCGCGAAATGCTGGTCCTTCTTCTTGGATTTGCGCTTCTGATCGCTGGCCTGCAGCTTGGTTGGACAACGCTTTCTGTGCGCAATCCGGATGCGACGGTCAAGCGCAAGCTCCCGGGCTTTGCCGCGCCGCTCATCGGCATGGGCGTCGGGTATCTTTCTGGCGTCGTCGGCATTGGCGGCGGCATTTTTCTTGCGCCTGTACTTCACTTCGTAGACTGGTCCAGCCCGCGTAAGATTGCAGCAATCGCCAGCGCTTATATCGCCGCCAACTCAGCCGCTGGCCTGATCGGCAAGATCATTTCCAACCCGATGGTGATTGATCGCGGCATTTTCTATGACTTCTGGCCGCTGATACCTGCCGTCATCATCGGCAGCTTCATCGGGCACAAATTCATGCTCGGCGTATTTCCTGAGCGGCTTGTCAAAGGCATCACCGCCATCCTAATT
>CENJ01025816.1_pt1 | contig 16133 bp, 16 predicted proteins | sample 356161 | NCBI WGS metagenome assembly CENJ01 (sample SAMEA2619531, study PRJEB7988) | marine metagenome | biome: marine biome (ENVO:00000447); feature: surface water layer (ENVO:00002042); material: "saline water (ENVO:00002010), including plankton (ENVO:xxxxxxxx)" | depth 5 m
TTCACAAATAATTCCAATTTCGTGAATGGCAGAACTGTTTGCTAAAATTTTTTGTAAATCTTCCCTTTTAATATAGATATTGGTTCTATCAAATAATGTACTAGCTGTTTTAAAAATACCCTCCACTTTTAGTTTGATGCGTTGCTGATCCCCATTTTCGTCAACAAATGATAAATAGATTTTCTTTTTAATATCTAATTGTAACTTCTCTGCTAATTTTTTACCAATTAAAGCAGGTTTACTCTTAATACTACTAAAGTAGGTTCCATTAACCATACTGGTATGCACATTAGTAACTTTTGATTCTGAAGAGGGATCAATTCCAATAAGACGAATTCCTGCTGAACCATGTGCTGTAGATGCCATTCCAGAAATAATAGTTCTAGAACTAAATGCCTTAATACTTTGATCATTCTTTAGTGAAAATTCAAGAGAATCAAAGTTTTGTATAGTATGTTTTATATCAAAATTCTCATTAAAAGACGGGTGATGAATTTGAATATGGGAAAGATAAGAATTAACTGCACTATCCATTCTTTGATCATTTAAACCCAACATCATAGAAACAGCAAAAAGACCAGAAAAAAGGCCTAAAACCATAGAAACAATCACTGTTAAACTCCTTAGCTTATTTCTCCAAATATTTCTCCATGCTATTTTTATAACTGTTTTCATATTATCTTTTCATGGCTTTAACAGGGTTCAACTTGTAAATTGTAATAATAGGATAGATGCAAATAAATAGTGAAATAAAGAATATAATTAAGCCATGGGTAATTGGGATATCGTAAGAGCTCATAAATGGAATAACAGCCTCGAAACCTTGATTTTCCATCATTTCAGCTTGTTCTGCAGGAAATTCTAATGGGTTATTATAAAAATATAGTATTATGGGCCTTGACAACACAACACCAGTAAATACACCAATAGATGTTAAGAAAATAGTTTCATAAACCATAGATATCATTAATTTTATTTTCTTCATTCCTATGGAAACTACCACCCCAAATTCGTATTTTCTTTCTTGAGTCATCATTAGAACTGTTCCGAAAATTCCAAAGGTTATTATCATATATAATATAAAAATCATCACTAGACCTCCAGCACTATCGGCTTGAATAACTTGCTCAATTTCTGGCATCATTTCTTGCCATGTCATAATTTCATATTCCTGTTTAAAATTTTCACTTAGAGAAGAAACTATACTTTGTTCATCGCTATATTCTTTCTTATTAATAATTAAATGTGTCATTAAACCTTCGGCTGAAAGAAAATCTTGAGCTGTGGGTAGCGACATAAACACACTTACATTATTTAAATTAGGATTCTTCATATCTAAAATTCCACAAACAGGAAAAGCGCCCACCGCTTGCATTCCATGATATCCTTGACCTACAAAAATTAAAGTGTCTCCAACTTTCAAATTGTAGTATTTGGCAATTCCTTTTCCAATATTTACAGAATTGGAATTTTTAGTCAACAGTTCACCATCTAATAATCTTTTATTCCAATCGGTCATTAATTGTTCTTTGTCCGGTTCTATTCCATTAACAAAAACAAATTTTGATAAATCTTTAAAAGAGGATAAACATCCACTTTGAATTCTTATAGTGGTGTGGTCAACCATTTGATTATTTTCAATTTTATCAATTAATGAATCGTCATATTCAAAAGCATTATCTATAGTTTGCTCTTCCCAATAGCCATTTGAATGAATTTGAATATGCCCAGAGTAAGAGCCTACAATATTTTGAATCATATTGTCGTAAACTCCCAATTGCAGAGAACGCATTACAACCGCTAAAAATACAGCAATCACAATAGCTGTAATGGTTATAATACTTCTCTTTTTGTTGCGCCAAATATTTCGCCAAGCGAGTTTAATTAACATCATCTATTTTAATCTTGACACATATTGTGTTGTAAAATAATTGGAAGGTATATCTTTGTTAAATTCCCAAGAATTGTATTCAATTACTGTTTTATTCCCTTCGTCCTCTAAGGGAATGAATTCAATTTTAGAAGGAAGTTTTTTATTACCAAACATTTTAAAATTGTTTCCATTCATTAAATTCACTAGTTCTTCATCTTCATCATAAAACTCCACTTTTAACTGCATATAGTCTGATTGATCTACCCAAACAATTAATTTACCCCAGACTACGGTTGCTTCTTCATTGGGTATTAGTTTTAATTTCCAACACTTCAAACCCTCTACTGTTTCTTCTTCTAAAATTTTATGCGAATAATCTACTACCATAGACGACTGTTTGACTAAATCATCGTTTGTCAAATCTGTTCCCATAAAGCTTTGAGTCATCATGGATGGTGGAAGTTTGATAGTTCTTTCCAAAGAAGGTAAGTAATTCCAAACTTCATTTTTTCTCTTTAAAAAAACAGAACCTTTTTCTTTAGCAGGACTTGTAACCAAAGAAACTGAATAATCAGTTCCAACAGACCAGCTTTTCATAGTCATCGTTTTTTGCCATTTTGGTCTTACTATGGTTATAGTCATTTCAGAATAAGACGATTCTCCTCTTAATTTAGCATCTGCCTTTTCAATAATTTCAAGTGCTGATTGACAATAAGAATTAACGCAGATAAAAAGAGCAATAAGTAATTTAATTTTCATAAGATATTTATTATAATAAGCTAAATAGTAAATTTATCCACCTTTTAATTTCACAACTGCACCTAATTTTTGAAGAAAAGATGCTACTTTATTTTTTTGATCTCCTTGAATATATATTTCTGAATTTTTAAATCCACCTCCAACTCCACAAAGTTGTTTTAATTTTTTAGCCAAATCTTTAGCATCTTCATCATTCCCAATAAAGCCTTCTACCAAGGTTACAGATTTACCTCCTCTATTCTTTCTATCAATAGAAACATATAATTTTTGTAGATTAAAAGGAATGGGTGTTTCATCATCTGAATCGACCTCAAATTCAAAATTAGGATTGGTTGAATAAACTACATTTACACGATTTTTTTTTGACTTTCCCAAACTATTTATTGAATATTAAGACATTATTACTATTTGCATAAAAAGTTTTAAGCTCTGCAACTATGAAATTCTCTACGTAAGATTTCTGAAAATTTTTCAGTGTATCGTTATTCCACTTAATAACGAACACAAAATTAGTGTCTTTTATTCCATCTTTTTCTTTAAAAGACTGACCATAATTCAAAGACTTTATTGCGGGAAAATGGGTTAGAATTCTGGTATTTAATTCATCTAAAGCCTTATTTTCTCTTAAAATACTTTGAAGTTCTGACTTATATATATCTCTTTCTTCAGAAATGGTCATGATCTTTTTGTCATTATCCACCAATATCTTATTTAGTAACTCTTCTTCATCAATGGCCTTTGACTGTAAATTATGAATTTCTAAGTTTACATTTCCCATTTCATAATTAGTAAGTTGTAATTTCCAATTGTTGACCTGTTCATCATTAATATATTTACCACCAATGTTTAATACAATTTCAGAATACTCGTCTCCGTAGTTAAGCTCTTTGGTAAGAACCTCTATCTCCGGATTAATGGAGATTTCACTTTTAATAAAATTATCTGCATTTTGAATAAAAATAGATTCGTGTATAATATGATAAAATTTAAATACACTTGGAATAACAATCAATAATAATACTGTAAATACATAGATTTTAACTTTTCTCTCAATTTTAGGATTTACAAATTTAACTTTGGGGAAACTCAAAAGTCTTAGGACAATAAAAGTAGAAAGGCATATAAATACACTATTTAATAAAAACAAATAAAATGCACCTATAAAATAGGACCAATTACCCACAGCCATTCCATAGCCAACTGTGCAAAGTGGGGGCATTAAAGCAGTAGCAATTGCAACTCCAGGAACTACGGTGATGGTTGTCCCTTTATTCTTAACCGTTGTAGCAATAACTCCCGCCAAACCACCAAAAAAAGCTATTAAAATATCTAAAACATGAGGCTTTGTTCTACTTAAAAGTTCTGAAGTTTCTGATTTTATTGGAGTGATTAAATAGAACAAAAAAGAGGCAAACAAACTAGCTGCTACCATTATTCCAAAACTCTTTAAAGATTGTATTAACACTTTAAAGTCATTAGCTGATAAAGCATAGCCAATACCTCTTATAGGGCCCATTAATGGAGAAATTAACATAGCTCCAATAATTACAGCAGGAGAATTATTAATTAGACCTATAGAAGCAACAACAATAGAGCAGATTAAAATCCAAATATTAATAGCTGAAAACTCAATGTCATTTCGGATATCATTTATGGTTTTTTCCTTGTCAACTCCGTCGTAAATTGAAAATAAATTTTTAAGGAAATTAACTATTGAAACAAAAGCTTGTTTTATTGAAACTTTTTGAACTTCAGATTTAATTGGATCATAGTCAATTTCGTTATTTTCCTCCATAATAATTAATGTTCCTAGTTAAAATTAATCTAAAAAGTTAATTTTTTTTAAAGATTAACAACTTTTCTAATTCAGTTTGCTTTTTTGAGACATGAAAAGTAGTACATAAATTAAATGAATCATATTATTAAAAAGTGGAAACATAATAATAGCAATTCCAGTAAAATATGGCCAGGTTGATTGAAAATCAATATTTATAAAAATATAAGGTGAAAGAAAATAAGCAATTTGAAAAATCCAATAAAATGTCCAACCCAATTTAATTTTTAAATACATCATAGTTACTCCCACCATTGCAAAAATATCAAATGCTATTCTTACCGCATATAGTTTTTTAAGTTGGGAAGCTATATAATTATCAAATCCGAATCCATTATCTGCTAAATTTTCTATTATTATATTGATAATACTGGTGGAATCTTTTAAATTCTCTGATGAATCCAAGAAAAGAAAAAAATAACCTAAGTCTGAAACAAAGCAATATAAAAACCCCATTAAGCTCAAAAGACAAAGCCATTTCAAAGAATCAAAATTTTTCATTTTTTGGAAATTTTATAATCAAAATACTGAATATCATTTGGTTTAACTAAATCTAGATCTATAATTTTACCATTTCTATTAATTTTTAAAACCACCTTGTCATTTTCAAAATATTCTAGCCAATTTTCTAAATTATTATGAATATTAAAATTATTAATTGCCAAAATTTGATCATTGAGTGCTAATTTAGAGTTATAAGCAGCACTATTTTCTAATATGTTAGACACCTTTATATCGGATTTAGATGTTGAAATTTTAAAGCCATATTGAGGAATTAATTTTATATTTTTCTTGGTTTCGTATTTCCAACCAAAGACTTCTAAGGCATCTTTCAAATAATTAGTAAAATCCTTATTCCCGTAAACAATATCATTAAATATATTTTCAAAACTTGAATTCGAAATGGACTCTAATTTTTCTTGGTATTCCGTTTTGTTATATTCTGACAATTGATCAGACCCACTGTAAAGCGATCTTAATACATCATGTAAACTGCTTTTATGATTAGTCTCTTTTCTAATTTTTGCGTCGCAAATTAAAGCAATTAATGCCCCTTCGACATATATTGATACTTTTCTACCAGGAATACCTCCCGTATAGCCATCTAGCCATGTATCCCAACTTGATTCAGAAACTGGATAATGATTTCTGCCATCGTTATGAAAATGTCTTTGAAATAATTTTTCTAGTTCTAGAAAATATTGTTCTAAAGAAAAAACACCGCTTTCATAAAGAATACGATCTCCCATATATGTGGTTACTCCTTCTGTAACGTATCCCATGTGAGTATAATTTTCTTTAGAAAAATCATATGGAGACATAGTTTTAGGTCTGATGTTCTTCACATTCCAAACATGGTATAACTCATGGGAAGAAACACCCAATAATTCGTTATAAAGATTTTTAAAAACGTCGTAGGAAGGGCCTAATAAAATTACCGTAGATTTATGATGTTCTACCCCGTGATAAGCCCTGTATGGAGTGATTTGAAATAGAAAAAGAAAATCTTTATGAGGGAATGAATCAAATAATTTAATTTGATATTCGATAAATAACGTAAAATCTTTTAATAATCTTTTCCAGTTAATTTTGATTTCTCCCTGAAAGCAAAAACTGAAATTTATATTACTGATTTTTAAACTATGAAATTGAGCTGAATTACTTGCTATAATTGGAGAATCTGCAAGCTCATCAAAATTTAAAGCGGCTAATTTAAAAGAAGAATTTTTATTTAGAGAACTATAAATAACGTAATTAGAAGGTAAAATAAAATCCAACTCGTAAGGTTCCTGATATTTATCTGGATTATAAAATATACAATTTACCGGATTTATATATAATTGTTCCTCATCTAAATAGGTTGAACCAGCATTTTTTTCTGCAGCATAATAACAATATCTTACGTAAACACAATCGTGCTCTTGGCAATCAATAATCCATAAATCTTTAGTGCTTTTAGAAAATTGTACCAAATTATTTTTTTCTGTAAAAACACTGAAATCTTTAATATTTTTTGCAAAGTTTCCCAATTCATACCTTCCCGGTCTCCAAGAAGGCAATTGTAATTTCAAAATATTTAAATCTTTTGTATTACAAACCACTTCAAATTTTATAAAATGCTTTTCAGGATTTTGGTATTTAATAAAATACTTCATTTATCAAAAATAGAATTATTGATAAATATCTATTGTAAATATTCCTAATAATTATATTTGAAGAGCTTATGAAAGATTACGATGTCGTATTACTGACAGATTCTAGATATGTTAACCCCATTAAATCAAATGATTATATAGAAAATGTACTTAAAGAGGACGAATTACTTCTAAAAGCATTTGATAAACAAAATTTAAAATCAACTAAAAAAGATTGGAATGACCCTAGCTTTGATTGGGAGTCAACTAAAACAGCAATTTTTAGATCTACTTGGGATTATTTTGATCAGTTTCCCATTTTTGAAAATTGGCTTGATCAAGTTCATAAAAAATGTAAATTGATTAATTCATATGGCCAAATTAAATGGAATCTGAATAAAAGGTATTTACAAGATTTAGAAAGTTGGAAAATACCAATTCCTGAAAGTGTCTTTGTACATCAAAATTCTAATTTAATTTTAAAAAAAATTGCAAAAGAAAAAAACTGGAATCATATAGTTATTAAACCTACTATTTCTGGTGCAGCAAGACTTACTTACCAACTTGAAAGTCATGAAATAGATGATTTTCAATTAAAATGGATTGATCTAACGAATCAAGAAGAATTTATTGTCCAAGAATTTCAAAAAAATGTAGTTAAAACCGGGGAGATTGCAATAATACTTTTTGGTGGTAAATATTCACATGCTGTTTTAAAAAAAGCTAAGAAGGGAGACTTTAGAGTTCAAGACGATTTTGGTGGAACAGTTGAAAAAATAAATCCTTCAAAAGACCTTATTACATTAGCTGAAAAAACTATCCAAAAACTTGAGCCAATACCTTTTTATTCTAGGGTTGATTTAATTTTAAATAATGAAAATAGTCCTGTTATAATGGAACTAGAGCTTATAGAGCCTGAATTATGGTTCAGATTTAAGGTTGATGCTGCAAAAAAATTAGGGCTTCTTGTTAAAGAATTTATAAACAATTTGAACAGTTACAGTAATTGAATCAGAGAATTTATAAATTCGCATAAATAATTAAAATAAGATTTATGAATTATGATGTTATTGTTTTGGGAAGCGGTCCTGGTGGATACGTAACTGCTATTAGAGCTTCTCAGTTAGGGCTAAAGACAGCGGTTATCGAAAAAGAATCTTTAGGTGGAGTTTGTTTAAATTGGGGTTGTATTCCAACAAAGGCATTACTTAAAAGCGCTAATGTTTATGAATATATAAATCACTCAGAAGATTATGGAATTAAAATTTCTGGTCACAAAGCAGACTTTACTGCTGTTGTAAAAAGAAGTAGAGATATAGCTGAAAAAATGAGTGGAGGTGTTCAGTTTTTAATGAAGAAAAACAAAATCGACGTTATAATGGGAACTGGAAAAGTACTTCCAGGAAAAGAAATTGAGGTATCTGACAAAAACGGAAAAATAACTAAATATAATGGAAAGCACTTAATAATTGCAACTGGTGCTAGATCGAGACAATTACCCAATTTAAAACAAGATGGAAAACAAATTATTGGATACAGAGATGCAATGGTTCTTCCTAAAATTCCCAAAAAAATGGTTATTGTTGGCTCTGGAGCTATTGGGGTTGAGTTCGCTTATTTTTACAACGCAATGGGAGTAGATATTACTATTGTAGAATATCTTCCAAATATTGTCCCTGTTGAAGATATGGATATTTCTAAGCAATTAGAAAAAACTTTCAAGAAAAAAGGAATGAATATTATGACTAATTCTTCAGTTGAAAAGGTAGAAAAATCTTCTAAAGGTTGTAAAGTATTTGTTAAAACTTCTCAAGGTGAAGAACATATAGACTGTGATATTGTTTTGTCAGCTGTAGGTATTCAACCAAATATTGAAAATATTGGACTGGAAGATACTGGAATAGTCGTTGATGCTGGAAAAATTGTAGTAGACGAATTTTATCAAACCAATATTCCTGGTTATTATGCAATTGGTGATGTGGTAGCCGGTCAAGCATTAGCTCATGTAGCATCTGCTGAAGGGATAACATGTGTAGAGAAAATAGCAGGTCACCATCCAGAACCTTTAGACTATAACAATATTCCTGGCTGTACTTATTGCAGTCCTGAAATTGCATCTGTTGGAATGACTGAAAAAGCAGCAAATGAAGCAGGTCTTGATATCAAAGTAGGTAAATTTCCATTTTCAGCATCTGGTAAAGCAAGTGCTGCTGGTCATAATGATGGTTTTATTAAACTTATTTTTGACGCTAAATATGGAGAACTATTGGGTGGTCATATGATAGGAGCTAATGTTACTGAAATGATAGCTGAGATAGTAGCGCTAAGAAAATTAGAAACTACAGGTCATGAATTGATTAAAACTATTCATCCTCATCCTACAATGAGTGAGGCAGTAATGGAAGCTGCTGCTGCTGCTTATGATGAAGTAATTCATATGTAATTTTATTGAATTAGTTCCAATAATTCTTCATCAGTTTTGCCAAAAGCATTATCAAGGTAAAGCTGGGCATTTTTACTTAACTGGTGGTTAGGATACAGTTCTATTAATTCTTCAAAAGCTAATCTAGCATTGTTTTTATCCTTGAGAATATTGTCTAAAATTCTAGCTCTGTTATGTAAATAAATGGGGGCATTCTCACTTTTGGGATATTTTCTCTGGGCTTTAAGAAAATATTCAGCCGCATCTTTATACAATTTTGAGGCTTCCGAACCAGTTGCTGCACATTGTAATAAGAATTCATTCTCCTTATTAGTAAATTCTTTATTGAATCTAACATATAAATTAAGAGCAGTATTTTTTATTTTCACACCCAGTTGATATACCAATTTCAAATCTTTGGGATTCGTATTTATTAGTTGTTTATTCATTAATCTTAGCTCTTCCAGTTCTGATTTTGAAGTTGAATTATTTATTATCTCTTTATCATCATTTTTACAAGCTACTACAATAAAAATAACAAGTAAATAAATTAATCTTTTCATTTCTTTAAATTTTGAAATTTCATTTTATAATTTACTTCTACTTTTCCTTTAGAAATATCCTCTAACTTTCTCTTGAGCAATCTTCTTTTTAATGGATTCAAATGATCGGTAAATAGTATTCCTTCAATATGATCGTATTCATGTTGAATAATTCGTGCAGCAATACCATTATAAGATTCCTCTTTTAAATTCCAATTCTCATCGTAATAACTAATTTTGATAGCTGATTTTCGTTCAACTTCTTCTCGTATTCCCGGTATACTTAGACACCCTTCTGAAAAAGACCATAACTCTCCAGATTCTTTTTCAATAATTGGGTTTATAAATACTTTTTTAAAATCCTTTAATGCTAATAGATCATCATCAATTTCTTTACTCTCTTCAGGTTCAGAAAAAGGAGATCCATCAACAATAAAAATTCTTTTACTGATTCCAATTTGAGGTCCTGCAAGACCAACTCCGCTTGCAGCATACATTGTTTCAAACATATCATCAATTAATTTTGCTAAAGGTGTATTCTCATCAAAATCATCACCTTCTTTTCTCAAAACAGGTGCTCCGTAGGATAAAATTGGTAAAATCATGGTGTAAAAATAAAAAGATTTACCATTGAAAATTTAAATGACTAAAATTCAATATCTAAATCAAAAGTTTCTTTTAAATTATGTAAATCAGGGTTTTTCTCTGCCATTTGAAAAAATCGTTCTCTACTACTTAACTGATTTAGTTTGGGGGTTTTAATAGATGTTATAGTTAAATCTAACATGATTTTACCATTTTGGAGTTCGGATCTCAAAAAATCCAAGAGTAATTGACTTACTGTCTGAAATTCAATTTTCTGAACTTCACTATCAATTTCAAATGAAATTAAAAAATCATCTTTTATAATTGGTTTCGATTTGGTTAAAGTAGTAAAAAGACCCATTTTACCTTCTATTTTTCTTAAATCAGCAAAGCTATTCCACTTTCCTTCCAAGTCTTCTTGTGAAAAATGTTTATTAGAAAAATCTTGTTGTTTAGGTTCTTCCATCTTTAAATTAGAATCAGCATTAATTTTCTTTCTAATAGAAGAAATAGAAGCAGTAGCAAATCTTTTATTATTTGCTAAAATAGATTTGGGTCTAATGATTTCGGACTTTACTTCTAAATCGCTAATTTTTGATTCTTGAGAATCTTCAGTTTTTGAAATGGAATTGTCTTTTTTAACGTGAGTTTTAACCTCTTTTTTTAACTCATCAACTTTTTCAGATTTAATAGCTTTATCCTTCGAAAATGGTTCTAAAATAGGTGATTTTAAGAAATTAGACTTTTTTTTTTCCGCTCCTAAAGAGCATAATTTCATGATTAATATTTCCACATGTAAACGCTGGTTCTGACTGGTTTTATATTGATAGTCTGCCTCATTGGTTAATGAAAGCAAATCAGTTAAATTATCGTTAGATAATGAAGAGGATTGATTTTTAAACTTATCAATTGTTTCCTGAGTATACTCTAAAATTTTAATAGTTCTTTGATCTTTGGCTATCATTAAGTTTCTAAAATGGGAAGCCAGTCCTCCTATGAATAACCTCCCATCAAAACCTTTAGAAGAAATTTCATTATAAAGAATTAGACTGTCGTGAATTAAATTATTTACAATAAAGTCAGTAAATTTAAAATAATACTCGTGATCTAAAATATTTAAATTTTTAACTACTTCTTTGTAAGTTATGTTACCTCCAGTAAAGTTTACCATTAAATCAAAACAGGAAAGAGCATCTCTTAGAGCTCCATCTGCTTTATCTGCTATTATATGTAAAGCTTCCTTTTCTGTTTTGACTCCTTCTGTCTGAGCAATTTTTTCGAGATGTAGAATCATATTTGAAATAGATATTCTATGAAAATCATAAACCTGACATCTAGATAAAATAGTAGGAATTATCTTATGCTTTTCAGTAGTAGCTAAAATAAAAATGGCATGGGGTGGAGGCTCTTCTAAAGTTTTAAGAAAGGCATTAAATGCGCTCTGTGAAAGCATGTGGACCTCGTCTATAATATATACTTTATACTTGCCCTTTTGAGGTGGAATTCTTACCTGGTCATTTAGGTTTCTAATATCATCAACTTGATTGTTAGATGCTGCATCTAATTCGTAGATATTGTATGTAAAATCTTTTAAGTTGGATTCATACTTTAAATTAATTTCTTTGGCAAATAGTCTAGCTGTGGAAGTTTTTCCAACTCCTCTAGGACCACAAAATAGATAGGCTTGAGCTAACTGATTGGATTGTATGGCTTGTTGTAGTGTAGTGGCAATATTTTCCTGACCAATAATGGTATCCCAGCTATTGGGTCTATATTTTAAAGCTGAAACAGTATACTTTTCATTAGTCATATAAACAAATATAAAATAAGCATGAAATTAATTTAATTAAATACCATAAATAATTTGAATTTTAAACATCTATAGTTTTGTTCTGTAAAAAGTTTTATTTATCATCTAATATTATATCTTTGCACTCCAAATTTTAATCAACTAATATGAATCATTACGAGACTGTTTTCATTTTAACTCCCGTTTTGTCTGATAAACAGACAAAGGAAGCAGTAGATAAATTCAAAAAGTCATTGAAAGATAGTAGTGCTAGAATCAATAACCAAGAATCATGGGGACTAAAAAAATTAGCTTACCCAATACAAAAAAAATCTACTGGATTTTATTTTCTAATCGAATTCCAAGGTCAAGGAGATGCAGTTAAAAACTTTGAACTCGAGCTCAAAAGAGACGAAAGGGTAATGAGATTTTTAACTATGAAAATGGATAAAGATCACTTGGAGTATTCTGTAAAAAGAAGAGAAAAACTTTCTAAAACTGCTTAATTAATAAATATATTAAAACATTACAATGGCTGACAATTCAGAAATAAGATATCTAAACCCAATAGACATTGAGGTTAAAAAATCAAAATATTGTAGATTTAAAAAATCTGGGATTAAATTTATAGATTATAAAGATCCAGATTTTTTAATGAAATTCATAAACGAACAAGGCAAGTTACTTCCTAGAAGAATCACTGGCACATCTGCAAAATATCAGAAAAAAGTATCTCAAGCGGTAAAAAGAGCAAGACATCTTGCTATACTGCCATATCTAGCTGATCAACTAAAATAATTTCTATGGAAGTATTATTAAAAAAAGACATGGATAGATTGGGTAATAAAGATGAAATTATCACAGTTAAAAATGGTTTTGGAAGAAACTATTTGATTCCCAAAGGTATTGCAATTTTGGCAACAGAATCTGTAAAAAAAATGCATACTGAAACTCTAAAGCAAAGAGCTCACAAATACAATCAATTGAAAGAAGAAGCTTCTAAGATTTATGAAAAAATGGCAAAGAAAACTTTCAAAGTACCTGTTAAAGTTGGAGAAAATGGTAAAATATTTGGTTCTATTACCAACATACAATTAGCTGATTCTCTAGAAAAAGTAGGATTTAAAATAGAAAGAAAAAACATAACCCTTCCAAGCGGAAATTTAAAATCTATTGGTAAATTTGAAGCTGAAGTAGTTTTACATAAAGAAGTTAAAGGAAAAATTTCATTTGAAATTATAGAAGGCTAATTCAACCAAACAATTATTTAGAGTTCCTAAGAAACTTTTTTTTTTGAAATCAAAATGCTTCACCTATAAAAAAGTATACCCCACTACCCTCTTCAGTAAAGGCATAGTCCAATCTAGTATAAATGTCTTTTTCTGGAAAAAGTAAAAATCTTAACCCTGCTCCTGCTGTTGGTAATAAGTTTTTTATTTCAAATTTATCAAGTGAACTAAAAACTTCACCAGCTGCAAAAAACATACTTGCACCCCACCGTTTTGAAAATGAAAAAGGCAGTATCCTATATTCAATCTGACTAGCTAACATATGATTATCCCTATATCTTCCTAAATAGTATCCCCTCATTAAACTCTCACCCCCCATTAAAGAAAGTAAATTAAATGGAGCATTTCCATTACTAAATTGACCTTGAAGTTGAAATGCCAATACATTATTTTTTTTAATAGGAAAGTAAAATCTATTATCTATTAAATAAGTGTTTAGTTGGTAGTCGCTTCCTAAATTACTGCTATAACTGAGAAATCCCCATTCGCTAAAAATACCCTTTCTTGGATTTAGAATATTATGAATATTGTTATAAATAAGGCCCCAACCTAAGCCTATATTTGATGAACCATTTCCGCCATTAGGTTTTACGAAAAAGTTGGTAGTATTTTGATAGGAAACTTTCTTTAAAATTTGAATGTCTAATTCTAAGCCCGTGTAAAGATTTGGAATTATTTCTCTAAGTATTCTTTCTTTGAAATAAGTAAAATTGCCATCTATTCTTGCAATGTGTTCCTTTGGTGTATTAACACCTATTCCATAATAAAGAAGTGGGAAAGATTGAAATCTAGCTTTGCCTAATAAAAACCACTTATTTTGGTCAGAATAAAGTGCATGATCTAACCATATTCCATATTGTTTTTCTAGTGTATAAAAAGTAAATGCTTTGACTTCACTTAATCTGTTTTTTAAATCTCTATTTGCTGAATAAATATATAAACTGGATAACCCTATTTCCCAGTTAGTTTCTGGTGAAAATGCTAGGGTTGGGTAGTTCATCAATTTAGGAGAACTTAAATTGTTAGTATCATTAATTATTCTATTAAAATACTTTAAAAATGGATTTTGATTGGTAGATTTTTGAGATTTTATTCCTTGGCAAAAGGAGATTAGAAGCAGAAATATAAATTTTTTGTTCACAAATTTAAATTAGCTCAAATTATTGAATTAAACTCTATTTAAAAATCAAAAGATTTATAGTATTCTATTTTTAAATAAATTTGATGTCCGCACTTTATAACTTGCTTTTATCGTTATATGAATAAAAATAAAATATTAAAAAAACATATAAACCAATTAATCTTTATTGTTATAATAGTAATTACCTTTTGTTGTAATAAAGAAAAAGAGGTTGGATGTACAGACCCTAGAGCAGTAAATTATGATGCCAATGCTACTTCAATTCCTGGTTCGGACTTGGCTCATTGTATTTACGACTCTTCATGTTTGACATTAATTCAAAATGTAAATCTTAATGACTATGTAATGGATTCCTACACTATTGACACAGCATTTATTTACGGAGATTTTTTAAAAGTTAATGTAAGTTATGGTGGTGGTTGCGAAGACCATATTTTTAATTTAGTTCATGAACTTATTTTTTGCGGCACACCACCAGTTCATGTACCTTTTTATTTAACACACAATAGTAATAATGATAACTGTGAAGCTATTATGGTTCAAGATCTCTGTTTCGATATAACAGAATTATATAATTTATGCCAAGACACCTCTCAGTTATTTATTTCTTTATATGATCCTGAAAACAACTCATTTATCTATTTTTAACGTCTTCATTAAAAAAAATTATAATAAAGATTTTAAAATTCTCTTTCTCCAAACTCGCTTTTTATAAAATGTGAATCAGATTTAGTTTTATTAAAATTATAGGAAAGATTAAGTAAAAAAACATCTACTTCATAAATATAATTAGTAGTGGTATAGAAAAGATTTTCTATAGAACTAGTAATTCGCTGTTCGTTAGAATTTATTAACCCCATATCCATATTTAGCCACTGAAGACTCATGACCAAAGAATTATCAAGGAAGGATTTTTTAAAAGTTAAGCTGGGTAAATAAAATCTTGAATCTTCTCCTTGAGCAGTAATTCTTTGAGATAAATAATTTAGACCAAACTGCATCGAACTTGAAGAATTAAATTTAAAAGTAGAATTACAATTAAAAGAGTACACTAGTGCATTGGTGTTTACAGGACGATTATCAAACTGTCCAGTTATATTCTGATAGTAAATATTTCCTCCTAAGTAATTACTCCATTTCTTAGTTGGGTTTAATTCTAACCCTGACTCTAATCCATATAACGTAGAAATACCTACGTTAGAGTATATTCTGTTAAGGATAGAATCGTTATAAACAGTATTTACTCTATTTATTAGGTTATTGGTTTTCCTAAAAAAAAAGTTGGAAAAGAAAGAAAACTTGTCACTAAAACTATGGTCATAACCAATTTCGATATTATCTATAAACTCTGGAAGTAAATTTGGATCACCTTGCTCCAAGGTCTCTGAATGTTCTCTTTCAGGAAAAGGATTCATTTTAAAGGTGGTGGTTCTTTGTACTCTTTTACTGTAGGTAAACTTAATTTTACTTTTAGAATTTAAATCGTAGGAAATAATTGCTGTCGGAAATGGTTTTAAAAAATCATAACTATAACTAGTGTCTATAAATCCAGATTTATCTTTTAGTTCTAATTCTCTATTCATTTGTTCTATTCTAATACCCAAATTATAATTCCACTTTTCCTTATTTCCAAATAGCATACCATAAGTAGAATGAATAGTTCTTTGTAAATTAACTTCACTTGAAAATTCAGAAACTAATTCAAAAATTTCGCTTATGGGATTTTTTCTTTCATAAATAAAATCTCCTTTATGAGTAAGATTT
>CENJ01330796.1_pt1 | contig 16126 bp, 6 predicted proteins | sample 356161 | NCBI WGS metagenome assembly CENJ01 (sample SAMEA2619531, study PRJEB7988) | marine metagenome | biome: marine biome (ENVO:00000447); feature: surface water layer (ENVO:00002042); material: "saline water (ENVO:00002010), including plankton (ENVO:xxxxxxxx)" | depth 5 m
TTTATTATATAATTTTTTTTTATTTATATCATTTCAATTCTTAAATTTTTAACCTCACAATCAGCTGCCTTGTGATATTTACCTGAAAAATAAAATTTTAAATTCTTGAATTCTTCAATCTCGTTTGATGTAAGTCCGTCACAAACTTTTACATATTCTCTTGTATCCATATAAGTACCATCTTCATTTTGTATTTGTAATATTACTTTAAAGGAATTTGTATTTCTCTCTATTACAATATTATGAATTTTATTTAATGGAAGATGTTCCTTTGGATTTATACTTGCATTATATCTTTCTCTCCTATTTCCTCCACATACAATATGAAGTCTTGTACTATTACTAAAGAACCATATAGCAGGGAATCTTGCTCCTATTGCGCCGTAATTTTGTTCTTTTAATTTCATTGCCATTATATTTGTCCAACCTGGCACTTTATTTAGTGGTTTTATTTGAAAAGATAATCTAAAATTAAAAATATTTTTAAAGTTATTTAGATTTAATTGTTGATTGAATTTTGGTTTCTCCCAACTATCTTTGATTAATTCAACTTCTCCATTTTCAGAAATTGCTTCCTTATATATATTGTCCAGTGTAATATATTTATCATTAAATCTATATAGATTTTCTTTTGGTATGATTTTAAAATCTCCTGATAGACGTCCCTCCTTTTTTCCATGTCTATCCCAGTGCTCTTTTGCAGGAGCTCGCCAACCTCTTTTTACATCAGGATACATTGTTAAATATTCTGCTTCATTAAAACCAGTTTGCGTAAGATTCCATTTTAATGTCAATTGTGCACTTGAATGTGTTTCATAATATTCAACTTTATATTGATGAAAACTTCCAAGAGCAACTTTTGTATATCCTGATGTTTTTTCACGATAACCCTGATCTCTCCAGTTATCAATTATTAATTTTCCATCCAAATATAAACGACTTCCATCATCGCTTCCTAATTTGAATTTTACCATTACATCGCCGCGTTTTTTTTTATTAATGCTATCTGGTATTTTGAAAGTCCCAAACATTTCCATATATACATAATCTTTTCTTCCTATTCCATTTATTGCCACAGTATTGTTTGCTGCCCATTTAAAATTTATTTCCTGTTTTAAAACAGTTCTTCCCATTAATTTCCATCTTTGTCTTTCTTTTCCTTTTGCAACTAACTCGTAGACATTTACATTTGTTCCCCTTACATAATTCTTTCCATTATTTACATCTATTAGTTTATTTCTTTTTTGAAATTCAATAGCATCTTCTGCATATAAAATTAAATTTTGTCCCCAACCTGCATTTGCATCTGTTCTTTTCACTGTCAGTGTTTTTCCAACAACAGATGTTGAAAAGCTATCAGTCCATCTTGGATCTTGTTTATTTACAGGAATAGGTGATACGGAAAGATTTTCTTTATCTAATGTTACAGTTTTTACATTACTAGTCGAATTACCTACTTTAATTGTATATTTTTTACCTATAAATTTTTCTTTATTTGTAAAAAATTGAACATTTGATAAATCATTTTTCACATAATAATACTTGGCAGGAATATATTCCCACTTGTTAGACATAGACCATAATATTCGTATAGCTGCACCACCACCTGCTTCATAATTCTCAATTCTAAATGAATAATAACCTGCATCTTTTTTTATATTTTTTGATTCTCTTCGTCTTGCCCCATGATCTCCCCAATCATCTACAACAATCTCTTTATCAAAATATAAACGAATTCCATCGTCTCCCTCTGTTGCAAATTTGAAAGTTTTTCTCTCAGGTATTCTGATATAACCTTCAAGCACATTATATATATTATCCCTTTTAAGACCAAAAACACTTCCTGAACCCCAACTATATCTTATATCTTTATTCACAATTAACTTTGTTGGTTCTATTAATTCTTTTGGACTCCCTGTATTTCTTCCTCCACTTCTATCTAAATGATATGATGTTGCAAAATATCCTTGTATATAAGGAGCTTTTTTTGGTGTTCCAGAAGAACCTCCTTTTGCAACAAATTTTCTAACTTCTTCTGCTTGTCTATCTCTCCCATAATCTTCATTCTGATCATTCATACCAGATATATGGTAAAAATGCTCATAAGCTATATTCTCCATCTTTCCATTTATATTCCACTGAATATCTAACTGTCCTCCTCCGTGTCCTTGAAAGAACTGCACGTCAAATGGATAATAGTAATCTTGTTCAACACTTATATTTGAAGATTCAGTCGATCTTATTCCATGAGGTGACCAATCATTTATTATCTCTTTTTTATCAAAAGATACAATAACACCATCATCACTTGATGCTTTGAATTTTAAAGAATCTGTTGTTTTTGGAGATTTTATATATCCTATAAAATGTATATATAGATTTTCTCCACCATTTATTCTTGCTTTTACTCTTAATGCATCATCCCATTTTCCTGACAATCCATATTCATTCTGTATATTTAAGGTGTAATTATCGACATTTAATTTAAAATTATATTTCTTATCCTTATTTAATGAACTTTCATCAATTGATACAAACATATGCGGAAATGGTAACAATATTGTTTTTTTATCAGTTTCTGAACTTCCGACTTCTATTGTATCTTCAAATGAAGGTTTTAGTTTTCTCAGAAAATCCAAATTAAAATTAAAAGTTGATGTTGTTGCTTCATTTTTTATCAACTTGTCTCCTTTAAAAAAACCATTATCTTGTGTTTGTAAATCATATACATTATACAATAAACCGGGGACTTTTGCAGAATTAGTTGTTGATGGAATATATGTTAATCCTGTATCATTTAATCGAAATGCTCTTGGTTGTATTAAACTAAATCTTGCTTTTTCTATACTCTCTTCATTGTTTGTAAATCTCCAATATATCTTTATACCATTTTTATTTGATGCTGCATTAATATAATATAATTTAAATTGAATTAAATCTGATGCTTCTTCATAATTTAATATAGTTGATATATATGACACTCTATTTCCATTAGTTATCTTGTCTTCAAAGACTTGTCCTCTATAGAATCCTGTATCAATTACATACGAATTATTAATATAAAATAAAGCAAAATCATTTATATCTATTTCTATCTTAAACTGAACTATTTTAGATGGTAATACTAAATATCCAAAAAATTCATATATCATATCTTTTGTAGTTACTTCATATTCATTATATTTATTTATACTCTTTGATTTACCAAAAAGTTTCCCTATACCAGATATTCTTTCAGCTGTTTTTAGCACAATTCTCTTTAATTTACTAAGACTACCATATTTGTTTTTATAATCGGATGCTGTTTGAGCAGGATTTTGCACACCTGATGATTCACCAACTGTGGAAGCTTCGGTCACAAATGTTCCGACATATGAACCTTGTTCCTGCTCTCCTGTTTGGGCAAAATTTACTTCTTCTGTTTTACCTGTATAACCTGACTGAGTAACTTGCGATAGAGCTGACAGTGTTGAATTTGAATTTGTTAATTGGATGGAGACATCTGATGGATCTTCTTCTATGTATGATTCAGTATTAGCATCATAATACCTTATCAAATCACCATCTGAAGAATAACTAAATGTTAATGATTTAGAGGAAGAAGCGGGAATTTTTATATCTAAATATAATAAGTATTCACCGTAGGTGTTTGCTGTTGGTTGATATAGTCTAAATTGTTCATTTTCTAAACCAGGATTAGTATCACTACTATTAAGCTTATTAACTTGGGTATATGCAGTTTGGGTATATGCAGTTGTTGCTTCATATATTAAAATATTTGAATCTTGTGTAGGAATAGTACCATCTTTTAAAATATAATCGTCACCGTTGTTAGTTTTAAAAGAAACCCGATGATGTAAATATGCTCCATCGCTGTCTGTTATTTTTTCTATAGTGTTTACTTTTCCAACCGATTTACTGTCACTAGGATTACCACCACTAGGATTACCACATATTGAAACATGTTCAGTTGAGGTTTTTGTTGGATAATAAACAACCGATTTTAATTTAAGATCAGAATCCCATCCACCTGGATAGCTTTGTATGTTACCATCATCATCAAGATATACTCTTCTTACTTTTAAAATTCTGATTTCTTTAACTTCTTCGCCATCTTCTTTATAACCAAAAGGTGCAGTATAAGATATCTGCACTTTTATTTCATTTCCATCTGAATCTATACCCCCGCCAGTTATTACCTCTGTTGGATATATATATTTTTGATAGTCATCTGTCAGTAATATTATCTTCTCATTTGTACTAATACTATCTCTATAATATAATTTTCCATTTGTATAATCTACTACAATATTATTATTAAAATCCCATGTTCCTTTTGCAACTTCTTCATAATAATAATCTGGTAATTCTACTGAAAAAATAGAACTCTGTATTGATGGATCAGTTTCTTCTGATATACTCTCAATTCCAGTCTTTACTTGCTCTGAATCATTTGGGGTATAAGTCCTTTTCATTATTGCCACCCCTGTTGTATTATATTCTTCAATTCTAATTAAAGTATCATCATCTGAGAGTAATTTGGAATTTATTGGTCCATCACGATTACCTTCTGTTGGTCCAATATATATTTGCAAAGTTTGTCCTAGAAGTGAATACTGGTCTATCCAGTTTGGAACATCTGATGGTCTATAGTTAGTACCGCTACTATCCTGCACCCAAAAATCACAATATTCTGTACCAGCAGTACCATCTGTATTTGTTTGTAATGTTGTCTTACTCCATGCCTGATCATTATAGGTAAATTTATCTAAATAATATTTATCTATAAATTCCTTATGTATATCATTGGTGGTCAAGGTTTCATCTGTTGTAAAAACTGATGCTAATGGATCAGTACGATCAGTGCTAAAATTAGTGGTATCCAATATATTGTATCCACTAACTTGTAATAAATCATCTGAATCAAGTCCTGAATTGTTTTCAAAAGTAAAATTCCTTTTATAATTTTCAAATTCACTGATTCTAGTTAGAACATTTTTTACGTGTTCTTTTCGCTTATCGCTACCATAAGTCGTTGCTGCTGTTTTTTGTATTGCCGAAACAAGATTAATATCTGATTTACCTGCATATAACCACTCACATCTGTGTTCTAAACTTTGACTATTTCTATTTGTTTTTCTTATATAATCATCGTTGTAAAAATCTGAAATTATAGATTTTGGTTCTTGTACTCCTGTTGTTGGAGTCTCGTATCCTTGTATTTGTCCTACATTTTCATTTTGATTGTTGTCAATTAAATATATGTTTCCTCTATTAGTTAATCGAAGAGAAATTGTATCCTCGTCTTCAGCCGGGAATTTTACTACACTAGATTCATTAGAATATGGGTAAATTTTGTGAAAACTATAATTTCCTCCATCTCCATATTCTATAGATAAATCATATCCATCAGCAAGAGTACTTTGAGCATTAATTTTATATACTAATATTCCTAATTCAGCTTTATCTTGATTTTTTTTAACTACTATTTTACTTGATTGTATATTCGCATCGTAATCAAATATATCATCTGGTAAATAAGCTATTTCTGTACCAACATTATTAGTTGTTTCTGATAAAACTAATTTTCCTGAACCACTAGTTTTAGTGTATATATTATATCGTCCATTTTGTATTACTCCTGTAATTCCATAAATTAGTTCCTCAGAGGTTTCACCGGTAAGTTGATCAGGTTGTCCTTTTAATCGAATCATATCCTGAAACTGAAAATCTTCATTAACTTCATTATCTCTTTCTGTCTCTGTACGAGTAAAATCAACAGAAAATACAAATAATTCGTTTGATTGTATATTTAATACTGTCTGTTCTTCCTTTCTTCCTTCTATCATATTTTCATTTACTCCAATATAAATTTGACCTTTTAGACTCTCTACTTGCTGTGTGTATAGTCTTAATTTAAACATTAATGATCTACCAGCTTTTTTATTTATGTCTTTCTTCTTCGAATTAATATCCATGCCTATATAATTATCAAACCATGGTCCCATATCAATTTTATGTGCTCCCGGATTATATCGGTCACTTATTTCACCATTTTCAATTAAAATATACTTTGCATCTTTTGATGTGTTGAACCCTCCATTTAAACTATTACTTATATACGTAGCTAATTGTTGAAGAGGAGTTACATCATCATCGGAAGTTGAATCATATTCTCCATCAGAGGATATGACTGAGAATAAATTTTGTCCGCTTGTGCTAAGATAAATTATATCCTCTGAACAAACAAGTTCTAACATTATATCTAAAGTATTAGCTTCTGTTTGTCCATTAAAATGAATATTATATATATTACCCCTGTATCCACCTGGTTTTAAAAGAATATTAGTATCACTTCCACTCTTATATATATCATTATTATATCCTGTAAAAATTTCAGCGTTATTTTTTATAGAAGGTAATAATTTAGTTTGTGATAATAATGGACCTGCACTTACAATTAAAGGAAAATTTATGATTTTATCAATATTACTTGCATTATCTAACTCAGGTAATTTTCTATATATATATCGTTTTTCAGATGAATCACAGTGATAGTAATTTTGCAAACAAAATGGAGAAACCCAATAGTATCTATTGTCTATACATTGTCTGAATGTATTTTCACAAGTTCTTGCAGATCTACATTTATTTCCCTCATCTCGCACAAAATAATTTTCAGGAACAAAACCTATCATTTCAGCTGCAACACTGATACCAGTTTCTAATATAAGAGTGGTCCAAAAAAATCCCCAACTACCGAAAGTCATAGATGGCACAACGGCTCGAATTAATTTTATAACAACACCCGGAATAGCAAAAAAAAATACAAATATATATAAACCCCAAAACACTTTCATTGTCGTAGGTGAATTCACAAATCTAAGCCAACATGTTTTTATCCATGACCAAAAACCAAGTGCTTTTTGACTCTTTTCATATTCACAATTTTCGATATCTAAATGACAAAGTTGACAAGCTCTACATTCTGCTTCTAACTCTGTTGCATTACTTGCTCCATTAAATCTACCTGAACAAGCATCCATATCATTTCCTGTTTCACAAGATAGTTTTTCTATTGCTTCTTCTGCCGTAATACCTTGTCCCTCCATTATTTCTTTTACTATTGTGTCATAATCAAAACCATCAAATGGCTTTTGTGTTGGATTGTTTTCATCACATAAAATGTCGTTTGGTTTTGTATTATTACAATAACAATACCTACACTTTTCAAAAAATTTACGCCCCATATCGTCTTCCACTTCTACTGGTTGTCTGTTGCTAAATGTCATACCTATAAGGCCACCTGCAAGACAAATCAGAAAAATAACAACACCATTGTTCTTTAAAAATTTTCCAAATTCTTCAAACATCTCTTTTAGTTTTCCAAAACCCTGCCACATAAGTTTACCAGGTTGTTTTGTCAAATCGTTATATTTATTAGTTCCATATTGTTTTACTCGTTTTAATGCCACCTTAAAATCCTTAAATTTTACTTGAACAAATGCAATTGCTAATTTGAATTTACTAAATACAGCTTCTATAGCATATTTAAACTTATTAGCTAAAGCTTCTCTTGCACCTCTAATGCCTTTAGCGGCGTTATCAACAAGAGTTCCTCCCAGTTTAAAAGCATCATCAGCCAAATTTTTTGACCTAATTTCGTCTATTTCGGTAAATTTTTCACCATTATGATTTGTCACACCAAAAAAACTTGTAGGATAAGTTGCAGAAGTAGGTATTATAAATCCTGGTTGGTATTCAGGTGGCATAGGAGTTGTTATTACACCACCTACATCATTTATTTCTTCAAGACTCATTTGTTCCAAGAAAATAAAAAAACCTCCTTCTTGTTCTCCATATGTTTCTCTAACTGTTGAACCATTCTCAGTCAGCACCATATCATCTCTATAATATGCAACTTTAGAATAAGGAGGTAATTTTAAAGATGTATCTACTCCAATTCGATTTATTCTAGCCAGAAGAGGCCTAGTTCTTTTTCCAACTTCTTCTTTTGCTCTTTCAACTGGATTGACTTTATCAACTACTTTTTTAATTGCCGCTTTTACTTTTTTTGCAGTACCAACTGGATCTTTAACAACCTCTTTAGTAACAGCTGCAACTTTTACTACTGTTTTTCTTACATTTCTCCTAAAATTTCTCCAACGGCGTCTCCACCTTTTTGAATTCCTCATAACTGGTATATTTTTTCTTTTCTTCTTATATTTTTGTGTCTTTTCAACAACATTCTTTGATGTTTTGTCGTAATTTTCATCATATGTATCATCATATACATTTATTATTTCTCCATCTCTACTTATAAAAGTTTGTTTATATTTTAAATATGGATTTTGAGTTGCAACAGCCACAAAATCCTCATATTTTTCGCGTTTATTTATACTTTCAGATGCTGGATAATAATTTTTATTATTCTTAATAATTTGCAAAATTATTTCTGGATTTTTTTCGTCAACAATCAATATTTCATCATTAGTTTCTTCTATTGGTTCTGTACTCTTTACTTTTTTATTAAAGACTGATGTATATTTATCTCCTTCAATATTAATCTCCTCTACATTAAGCGGAGAAGCTACATATAAATAAAAAAACTCTTCATTTGTTGATTTATCAATATATTCTAAGCCTTGAACTTGTAAACCATCTTTTTGAGAATACATATGTAAAACCTTTAAATTTTCATTTTCATTGATTGATTTTGCCATTTCACCTAATAAACCATTAAAATCATTTTCTCTCTCAAAAATATAATTAAATTTTATAGTATTGGATGATTCAAGAAAAAAATGTAGAAATCTTCCATTCTTTGTTATTTTTACATTATCCATAGATATATCATCATCTGTGTAAGGAATCTTGCTACCATATCCATCAAATTCAATATATCTGTCACCGCTAACTTTTTTATAATGGATGCTATATGATTGTGCTAACAAATCCACCATACTATCTGTTATAGTATCTATATCTAATTCACCAAAATTCATTTTTATTTAAAAAAAATAAAAATTTTAATTTTTAAATTAATTTAATAAATTTTTCATTATCTTATTATTAAAATCTGAAATATAATTTTCTAATAACATATCCGAGCTTAAATTAAAATATCTTGATTCATACATTTTATTTGCGTTTTCTATAATATCTGTTACTTTGAATGCTAAATTTACAAAATTTATTTTTTCAATAGTATCTTCTCTTGAAATTATAATATCTAAATATTTTATAAAATCATCTGATATTTTTGTTTTATTATTTTCATTATTTTTATCTAGTACATTTTTTAATATTTCTTTATATAAATTATTTTTTTTTACAGATCCCTTTTTTATAATTTTTCGTTTATTTCTCATTCTCTTTGTTGTTACTAGAACTTCACTTTCCTCATTTTCTTCTTCCTTTTGTTCTTCCTCATTCTCTACTTGTTCTATCTCTAATTTCTTTAAATTAATCTCATCTAATATTGTATATTGATCAATCTCATATGAACTTATATTTAACATATCAAAATATACATTAATATATTTTGCTGTTTTATTATTTTTGAACACTAATAATAATATTTTGTCCTCGACAAAAAATGATGCTTTATGTTCAACTTCTTTATTTATTATTAACTTAGATAAATGTATATAATAAGAATTTGCATTTATTTTTTTATAATTAAGTTCATTTTTTTCTGTGACTATTAAATTATTCTTATATAATACTAATTTATCAACTAAATTAAATTTATTATATTCATCTTCTGTATTAATAAATGTTGAATTTAATTCTTTCGTACTAATTTGTAATCCCATTAAAATTGGTGGAATTTTATAATAAAAAATAAAACTATCTGTTCCTTTTGAAAATAATAAAATATGAGAAATTGGTTGGGAAATAGATGTAAATCTATCTGTTACTTTTACATCAGGCTGATCAAATAAAAAATTTGCAACAGCCCTGAATAAATCTTGTATTAATATATTATCTCTTTTATATAAATTATATTCTAAACTCTCTTCGTTTTTTATTTGTAATAAGTCGTTCGAAATATTATTAAGTGTAAATGATGACAGACTTACTTCATCCGCTAATTCCTCATTTTTTTCATCATATTCTTTCAATATTGTATAAATGTTCTCTTTTTTAACGTATAAAATTGTTTGGCTCATTTATTTTTTTTTATTATTAGTATAAATATTTATTTTCATAAATAAAAAAATGTCAACAAATCTCGTTTGGTTCAAAAATACCGATTTACGATTAAAAGACCATCAAGCACTTAAATCAGCATTCTCTGATAAAAAATCAAATGTGCTTCTCATTATATGTATTGATCCATTTTTCTTTTCAACTACGAAATTTGGACACATTAAATTTAGTCAATTTAAACAAAAATTTTTATATGAATCTATTATTAATCTTTATCAAAATATTAAAAAATATAATGGACATTTAAATATTTATTTTGACTCTCCTTTAAATGTAATTCCTACTCTTGTTGAAAAATTTAATATAAAAGCAATTTATCATATTCAAGACACAACTTCAGAGGAATTATCTCTTATTGAAAATATAAAATCAAAAATAAATACACCTTTTAAAACTTACTGGTCGAATACCTTATATCATATTGAAAATATTCAATTCCCAATTCCCTTTGTTTTTACTCAATTTAAAAATAAAATTGCTAATTTACCTATCAATCCGGAATTTAATCTGAATCCTCAAAAACTTTCTAAAACTATCACAGATATTGATAATTTTGAAAAACTTCAAAATAAAAATAATGATATTCATTTAAAATTAGTTTTTGAACCCGGTGAAGATGCTGCTTGGAAAAGACTTCATTATTATTTTTTTGACTCTCAATTACTTTCGACTTATAAAATAACTCGTAATAATCTCATAGGTGACGATTACTCCTCTAAATTTTCGCCATATCTTGCTTTTGGAAATATTACTGCAAAATCTATCTATCACCAAATTAACAAATATGAAAATTCCATTACTAAAAATGAATCTACTTACTGGCTCTATTTTGAATTAATATGGAGAGACTTTTTTAGATTCTCAACTCTCCAATATAAAAATAAAATATTTCAAATACAAGGAATCGCTAACAAAAAACTTCCCTGGAAATTTATATCAGACCCAAACACTAAAATTATGTTTGAACACTGGAAAAATGGAACTACTGGTTTCCCCTATGTTGATGCAATTATGATTCAACTAAAAAAAACTGGCTATATTAGTAACAGAGCAAGACAAATGGTTGCTTCCTTTCTTACAAAAGATTTACAAATTGATTGGAGAGCGGGTGCTGACTATTTTGAATCCATTCTTATTGATCACGATGTTGCATCTAATTATGGAAACTGGAATTATAGTGCTGGAGTTGGCTCTGATCCTCGTGAAAATAGATATTTTAATGTTTATAAACAATGTCTTACATATGATCCAACTTGCGAATTTATTCTCTTTTGGATCCCCGAATTAAAAAAATATAATGTTAAAAATATCGCTAATGCTACTAATCTTGTCACATATCATCCCCCCATTATTTACATTAAACCTTATAAAAATTTTAAAAATTGATTTTTTTTTTTAATTTCTAAAAAAATTAGAATATAATTAAAAATATCTTGAAAATTTATTTATTAAAATTTATTTACTTTATTTACTTTACTTCTTCATAATCTCTTATAAACTTTTAGATTAAAAGTATGGAATTTGATCCACAATTATATTTTTTGAAAAAAAAATATGAAAATCTAAGTAAAATAGAATCTTTACAAGATATTCTTTATTTTTTTAAAACAAAATATAATCACAGTGATAAAGATAAAAATGACTTATATTCTGATACTATAAGTGACATCTTTCTAAGCTACTTTATTCGTTTTATTCCATTTGAAACTTGGAAAAATTTCATTAATCAGGAAATTTATATTAATAGCAGCCAAATTAATAATTTCATTACGCAAAACGCTTTTTTTCCTATCAGAAATATTATTTTAGATGAATCATTATCACACTTTCAACAAGAAAGAGAAATTAAACATTTGATACATGAATATGATTCCTTTCCGGATGTTTATAATTCATCTCTCATTCAAAAACTCTTGCAATTATCTCTAGATGATTGGAAACATATTCTTAACTTTTTTCCTTCTTATAATAAAAGAACATCAGCTTCTTTTGAAAATCTGGTTCATTTATATGACAAAAAATACCCTGTTCAAATGATTGATACCAATAATTTTCTTTCAAAGTATAAGTTCTTCTCATTCCTTACTCTATACGATTCAATTAACAATATAAATATCAATAAAAATACTATCACAACTTTTTTTAACGAAAAAAGTCACTTTGAAAATGATGTTTTTTGGTTGAATAATGAATATTCTTGTAATTTAACATATACTCTTAACAATAAAACATTTCCATACACAGAAAATGAATATAATATTCATAAAAATTGTCTTGATATTGACAAAAGCTCCTATGTATTCAAAATACCTTTTGCTATATTTTCTGATGTTGAAAAAGAATTTATTTTTGAACATTTCATATCCATTCTCCCATTAACTTTTCAAAATAATTTGAGACATATTTTAAAAATATCTCATCTACCAGATGGCTCATTTGGAAATGTTATTGATTCTTTTCATAATATTATAGCCAGAATACTTCCTTCTTTTTTTGGTAAATTACACAATACTTATATTCTAAATATTGAAAATAATATATTTATTCCTCGATATTTACCATCTCTCTCTCATAAAAATGCCTTTCCTGAATTGGACTTATTATCCTCTTATAATAAACTAGTTTTTGAAAAAGAATGGTCTAACTCATCCATCTTATTTAAACAAGAATTTATTGATTCTTTCACAAATAAAACACATTTCAAAACAAGAAAACAAATTAATGATGAACATATAACTATTAATCATATTGATTTTCTTACAAAAAATAAAAGCAAAATTTCTGAAAATAATGTCCTGAAAAAAGAGATTCAAAAACAAAAAGAATTATCAAATATTAAACAAACTATGGACTCTTTATTCTTCAAAAAAGTTTAAGTTATTGAAGAATCAAATTTCTCTCATCTTAATATATAATTAATATTAAGATTTTATACCATTAATTTATTTACCAATATTAAAAATAATAATTGACTATATTAAAAGATTGGAAAAATCCTAAATATAATTTTTATAAAATTTTATTAATTTTATCTAGACTCTAACATTATTAAATATCGTGAAATTTCTCTATCATGATATATATTCCATAAATCTGTTATATCCTCATATAAATGATTACGTATTGTCTCTTTTCCACCTGGATGCATATTTATCCACTTTGAAACATCTATTATCCTACCATCATATATTACATATTCAAAATTTCTTTTTTCATTTATTTTTGGCTCTTTCTTTATTATATTCATTACATCCTCTGCTGTTTCTAATGCACCCTCCATCCAACCTTGAATTGAACTTATACTTTCACCTATACAAAATAGCTTTTTATATTTTCTTGGATGTGGATATATACTTCTTGACTTTAAATTTTGTTCTGTTGTTTTTATATTTGGTTTCCAATAATGAACTGCGTTACGCCAAAAATATGGAATTATAGTTCTTATTTTTTCATTTGGAAAATATTTTTTGAATTCCTTTTTTATATATTTCGTAAAACTTCCATTGATTATTAAATTTTGCATCATTTCCGCAAATCTCCCTCCAGCATATGAAAGTTGAATCCAATTATTATTATAACAACTCTGTATTATCTGTGAAATAGGTGATGAACATACTATTTTAAATTGCTGTTTTGTAAAATTATTACTCATCTCTCCCATTACATGAATTAATGGATATGAACTTACCATACTTATGTTTGCATCTAAATCTATTCCCTTCCATTCTCTCATATTATGAACTGGAATTGCTAATATTAATGTATGTGTCTTTCTTCTCATATTTCCATTCCCTCTTTTTTTTATATCCAATATATAATCATGATTATTATATTTAATATCTACTATATTGCAATTAGTATGTATCTTTATGTTTGAAAATTTATCCAAATATATTTTTAATCTCTCAATTATTTCTGAAAATCCTTCCTCTACCACATAAAATTCTTCCTCGTCTTCTAATGTCTTGTTTGAATAACTTCTTGTTGTATTAGCACGCTCAAATAAATTATCATAACCACTCATTTGCATTTCTAAATTTGTCTTACTTACAGAATCATTTTTTAGACATCTATATTGAAATTCTGTCATTTCAGTTGTGTTTAAATTACTGTTTGTAGAACTATTATTTATAATATCTATTTCTTTCTTTTTTTCTTGATGTATTTTTCTTAATTTTAAACCTAATTTTTTAATCAAAAAAATCATTCTATTATGATTTAACGCTATTCTCCAAGGACCAGTTTCATATAAAATTTCGTTTTTATTATTATATTTTGTCTTTATTCTTCCACCTATGTTTTTCTTTTTTTCATAAACTATTACATTATAATTCTTAAAATCTTTTTGTAAAGTTAATAGATAACATAAATATAATCCACTTATACCTCCTCCTATAATTGTAATATCCATTTATTATAATTTTTTATTATTTTTTATTACTTTAATAAAAAATAAATGACAATAGAAGAATTTGTTCAAATTTATATGCAAGATATTGAAACAACTGTTATTTTTGTTGATAATCCCATGTTTAAAAAAGCCCCCGCATATTAAAAAAATTTCATTAAAAATTTCAAAAAAATCAAATATTATTATAAAAATATTATGGCTATTAAAAAAAGATGTATATTAAAAAACTTTATGAAAAATAAAAACAAAGCATCTAAAAATTAATCAATAATATTATATCCAAAATATTCAAGTAAATTGATATTTTTCTTTAAAATTTTGTTTTTCCCATTTTTGTTTAGAACTCTATTTATTTTATTAGAATGTATTAATTTTCTCCTTTCATTTTTAGTTGTTTGATGACTATTATTATTAAATATTTTACCTAATTCAGGAATTTTATTTGTTATTTTTGAAATAACTTTTTCTAAATCATTACAACACTCCTCGTAACTTATTGAAATTACATTATTTAAATTTTCTAAATTATATTTTTGATATTGTGCAAATTTAATCCATTTATTAGCACCATAATGTCCTGTAGAATAAGGATTTCTAATTGAAACAATAAAATACACATCACCTAATTTAGAAAAATAATCCTGAAACATCTTTGCCCTACAAATAGATGAAGGGCTTTTTTCTACCCATATTTCTTTATCTTTATCTAAATAAATATTAAATACCTTATCTACTAATTTCATATTTAATTTATAATTTGAATTCCACCTATGTTTTTCAAAATATTTATCTCCATGTTTTTTATATAACCACTGAGATTCTCCTGCCCATGTTTTACAATCTAAAAATGTTGAAACATTATTTGAGCTATTCAATAAATTAACTATTATTGTTGATCCTTGGTATGGTGGACATAATACAAATATATATTTTTTTTTCATCTTATCTATTATTATAAAAAAAAATTAAATCTTTAACACACAAAAATAAAATAATTTTATTCATATTAAAAAATTGATTCTTAAAAAAAAAATTTCATTTTTAAAAATATGAAATTATTAATCACAAATGCAACAAAAGGTGTTGGATTCAATCTAATTTCTAGATTTGCAAATCAAAATATTCCTCTTACCTTTACTTGTGACTCTTTTCAAAAAATATCTTTTATTGAAAATTTGTATTCTCATCGTAATGTTGAAGGTTTTCATTTAAATACAAATTGTAATTCTAGTATTAATGATTTTCTTTTTTTTCTTCACAGCGAAAAAATTAAACCTAATATTATAATTCATAACGAAGATAATCCTCAAAATAATTGTTATAAAAAAATTACAAATTTCTTAATTCCATCTATGAATAATGGTGGTCATGTTATATTTGTATCTCCTCCTTTGCATTTTAAATCTATTTCATCTCAAAATATTTTACAAACCAAATATATGCATTCCCTAAAAAGCTTAGAAAATGAAAATATATTTACAAATAGTGTTTGGTCTAAAA
>CENJ01015979.1_pt1 | contig 16124 bp, 13 predicted proteins | sample 356161 | NCBI WGS metagenome assembly CENJ01 (sample SAMEA2619531, study PRJEB7988) | marine metagenome | biome: marine biome (ENVO:00000447); feature: surface water layer (ENVO:00002042); material: "saline water (ENVO:00002010), including plankton (ENVO:xxxxxxxx)" | depth 5 m
GACAGAGTTAGCAAAAGCTATTTATGGTTATGATAATATATCAAATGGATCTATTGAAGTTGACGGTCAAATCTTTAAAAAATTTAACACACAAACAATGGTAAAAAATGGTGTTGGGTATGTCACTGAAGACCGAAAAGGTGAAGGTATTATTAAAGATATGAACTTAAGAGAAAATATGAGCCTACCTAGTCTAGAAATATTTGAAAAATTTCTTACCATTAATAAAAGTAAAGAGAAAAAAATTTCTAATCAATATATTGATAAGTTCGAAGTAAAAACGCCTTCATCTGAAAGATTGATAACATTGTTAAGCGGAGGTAACCAACAAAAAATATTATTAAGCAGATGGTTAATAAGAAATCTTAAAATAATTATTTTAGATGAGCCTACAAGAGGTGTTGATATTGGGGCCAAAACAGAAATTTTAAGACTGATAAACGATTTAGCTAAAGACGGATTATCAGTTATATTAATGACATCTGAGATGAATGATTTACTTACTTTAAGTGATAGAATTATCGTAATGGCTGGAGGCAAAATATCAAAAGAATTTAATCGTAATGATGCAACACAAGAAGAAATTTTTAAAGCGTCGGTAATTTAACTATGAATAACATTCAAAAATATTTAGCCAGAGGAGAGGTTGCATTAGGAATGATCTTTTTAATAGTTTTTGTTTTCTTTTCTTTTGCATCAGAGTATTTTTTTAGTTTAAGAAATATAATGAATGTTTCAGGTCAGCTCTCAATTATATTAGTAGCATCAATTGGTTTTGCAGTTTTATTAATAGCGGGTGAAGTCGATATTTCTATCGGGTCATTATTGGCATTTGTTGCCATTCCACTAATACAAATTATGAATTTTACTGAAAGTGTTGCATTAGGAATAATAGTTTGTTTATTATTTGGAGTAATCATAGGTTTAGTAAATGGTTTTTTAACCGTTTATTTAGGCATAAGTTCTTTAATTGTTACTCTTGGGATGCTTTTTATTTTAAGGGGTGCAGTTTATTTATACACGGGACAAAGACCTATATCTGATGAATTGTACTCAGATTTTTTCTTTTATATAGGAAACGGTAAGTTTATGGGAGTTCTGCCATATGCAGCAATAATCGCATTCATAATATTAATTTCATTTATATATATTATGAATAATACCAGTTATGGAAGAAAACTGTATGCAATTGGTGGAAATGCAGAAGTTGCAAGGCTTGCTGGATATAATATTAAGCTTATTAAGTTGTCAGCTTTTGTTATCTGTTCTGTGTTAAGCTCAATTAGTGCAATATTGTTAGCTTCAAGAATAGGATCTGCAAATCATGTAGCTGGAGACTTATTTGAATTTCAAGTTGTTGCAGCAGTTGTTTTAGGAGGAGTAAGTTTAGCAGGAGGAATAGGAACTCTAACGGGTGCAGCATTGGGAGTATTAATCTTAGCAGTAATTTCTAATGGATTAGGGATGTTAAACGTTGAATCTCAATGGCAAATGGTAATTAATGGTATTATAATAATTTTGGCAGTTGGCTTTGATGAAATAAAAAGAAGAAAAAACTGAGGTGAATATGAAACAATTAGAAAACAAAGTAGCAGTTGTAACTGGAGTAGGATCAGGAATAGGAAAAGCTATTTCTCTTGCGTTTGCAAAAGAAGGAGCTTCATTAGGTATCGGAGATATCAATGATTCTTTTCTTTCTAAAACTAATGATGAGATAAAACAAGATACACAGAATGTTATTGCGTTAAATACTGATGTTTCAAGTGAAGATCAGGTTAAAAAATTAATTGATGATACTGTTAATGCCTATGGCAAGCTAGATGTTATAGTAAATAATGTATCTGTTGCGATTGGGGGGTATCCTATAACTGATATGTCTAATCAAGATTGGCAAAAAATATTAGCAATAAATTTTTCAAGTGTATTCTATGGATGTAAACACTCAATACCGTATTTAAAAAAAAATAATGGTGGCTCAATTATTAATATTGCATCTGTTCAAGCACATACACCATTACCAGGCTGGGCTGCTTATGCTGGTATTAAAGGAGGTGTAATATCAATGACAAGAAATATTGCCTCTGAGTTTGGCCCTTTCAATATCAGAGCGAATACAATATCACCAGGAACGGTAGCTACCGAAATGGTAAATCAAGTTGTCGAAGAAGATGGCACTGGTACTTTATTAGAAGATTTTATTTTGATGCATCCTCTTGGAAGAATTGGCAAACCCTCAGAAATAGCAGCAACTGCAGTTTATTTAGCTTCAGACGGTGGGGCTTTTGCAAACGGCTCTGATTTTAGAGTTGACGGCGGTTTAGTTATTACTCCTAGGACCCGACCTGGAGCTGGTTCACATTCAAAAGAATAATGTTAGATAATTCAAGTGCACTTTCTGATGTTAAAATTTTAGATTTTAGTCACTTATTAGCGGGACCGTTTGCTACTCAAATTTTAGGAGACTATGGTGCAGAGGTTTATAAAATTGAGCGTATTCATGTTGGTGATGATTTTAGACGCTGGAATTTTTTTAATAAGAAGGTAGGAAATTATTCTTCCGCTAGTTACATGGCATGGAATAGGAATAAACGATCTATTGCGCTTGATATAAGAAAACCTGAGACCAAAAAAATTATTTATAAAATGGCAGAAAGCTGTGATGTAGTAATACAAAATTTTCGCCCAGGAGTTATGGCAAAGAGAGGGTATGGTTATGAAGATTTTAATAAAATAAATCCTAAAATAATTTATTGTAGTGGATCAGGTTATGGAGAGTCTGGGCCTTATTTAAATAAACCAGGTCAAGATTTATTGTTACAAGGAATTACTGGATTAGCAAAAAATACAGGCAGATTTTCATATCCACCAACTCAATTAGGTGCTGGTATAGCAGATCAACTAGGCTCTTTGAACATGGTAATTGGAATTCTATCTGCACTTCATTATCGTAACAGGACTGGAAGAGGGCAAGAAATTAAGGTTGATTTAATGAGCGCTTTGTTACAACATCAATTACAAGAATTTGTTGCAGTATTAAATTTAAACCAAGAGTTTGAAAGACCTGAAAGTGGAGTAGGACATCCAGGTTCTGGTGCGCCTTTTGGAATTTACAAAACTAAGGATGATTATATAACAATTGCAGTAGCATCTCTCGAAGATTTATCAGAAATTTTAAATGATGAAGATTTGAAGAAATATAGTGAAGGGCCAAGTGGCGCAATGGGTTCAGATTTACAAATAAAGAAGAGAGATGAAATATTTCATTACATTGAAAATTTAACAAAAAATTTTACTACCGATTTTTTGGATAAAAAATTATCTGAAAAAGGTTGCTGGTCTGCACCTTTAAAAACTCACAAACAAGTCTACGATGATCCTCAAGTGAAACACATGAATATGTTTACTACATTTCACCATAATAATTATGGCGAAGTAAAAACTGTCTCTCCTGCAGTTAAATTAAGTGAAACTCCAACAAAAGTTACAAGACCAGTTCCTATGATAGGAGAGCATGGTTTTGAGATTTTGAAAGAGTTTGGATACTCAGATGAAGAAATAAATAATTTTATAACTAATGAAATTATGTCTATAGAAAACCATGAATGAAAAATATTATTTAAGCTGGCAAGGGGGAGAAATTGAAATTGATGCATTAGGATGTAAAATGATTCCTATATTTAATCTTAATGGTAAAAAAATTAAACCTTTTCACGAGCCCGAATGGCTTAATGATAATTCAGATGATTTTAATTCCCTTCCTGGCATACTTCAAAATCTTAAAGGAGAATTTCCATGTGTTCCTTTTGGCATTAACTCACCGATAGATGATATAACAGATGAATGGAAGGCATCTTATTCTGTTGAACCTTATATTGTAAATGAACCACATGGTTATAGTTCAAATAAAAACTGGGAATTGATTGAAAAAAAATCAAATAAGCTTGAATTTAAAATTAATTATCCTGAAAATGATTTAGTTGATCATTTAATTAGAACAATTGAGGTTCAAGATGATGTGCCTAATAACATTTTTTGTACACTTCAAATTCACGTAAAAGAAGATTGTGAGCTACCAATAGGTTTACATCCAATGTTTCGTATTCCAAAAAAAATGTCTAAAATAAAAATAAATCCTGGCAATTTTAAATTCGGACTTAATTATCCAGGTTTAGTTTTAAAAGATAAAACTTTAGGAGCAATTGGGAGAGAATTTTCTTCATTAGATAAAGTTGAGGGATTTGATGGTAATACTATTGATCTTTCAAAGCCTCCTTTTGATGGAAACTTTGAAGACCTTTTTCAACTTTGTGGAATTGATGGAAACATGTCTTTAGAAAATTTTGAAGAAAACTATAAATTTAACTTTTCTTGGAATCCAAATCATTTCTCTTCAGTTCTAATGTGGGTAAGTAATAAAGGGAGAACAGAATATCCTTGGAACAGCAATCATGTTACTATTGGTTTTGAGCCAATAACCTCTGCATTTGGATTATCAACTCATGTATCTTTGAATAAAAATAATCCGATTTCTAAAAGACATGTATCAACAAGTTTGAAACTTTATAGAGATAAGCCTTTGTTTACAGATTATTCATTTTCTGTAAGCGCTTTATAATGAAACTTTCATCCAAATTTAAATCATTAAATTATCTTTCTGATCTAATTGAAAACAATACGTCTATTGGTATAGGGGGACATCACTTTGCAAGATTGCCAATTTCTTTAATAAAAAATTTATTAAATAAGAATCCAAAAAATTTGGAATTTATCAGCTGGTCAGGAGGTTTAGCTTTAGAACTTTTTCTTCAAAAAAATGCAATTAAAAAAATTCAAATTTGTTTTTCAAGTTTGGATATTTTTGGTCTTGCTCCATTATTTAGAAAAACTTGTGAAAATAAATCAATTGAAGTGATAGATTGGTCTGCATTAGGTTTAATCAAAGCATTACGTGCCGGACAACAAAATATTGATTCTGAAATCTTTCAATATCCTTGGGGGTCTGATTTACCTAATAAAACTAATTTTTGTAAAAAATTTAAAGATCCTGTTTCAAAAAATCAGTTTGCAATTGTTCCATCTTTAAAAATTGATAGTTTTCTTCTTCATGCTAGTAGAGCTGATGAAGACGGAAATGTAGAAATTTTAGGCCCTCGAGCACTTGATACAATTATGGCAGGAGCTAGTAAGCAAGTAATTGTAACAGTTGATGAAGTTGTGCCAAGAGAAGTTCTGGCACGTGAAAAAAAAGGGAGTTTGATCTCAAAAAACTTTATTAAAGCTATTGCTCACATTCCTTACGGTGCCTATCCAACATCTTCAGTACCTTATTACATAACTGATTATGAAGATCTGAAAAATGCCTTCGCTAAAACACCACTAAAAATTGGTAAAAGTTTTAAAAAGAATAAAAGTTTTGTAACTAAATCGAATAAGTTAGACTCAAAATTTTTTAAAGAATATTTATCTAAAAATATCAAAAATAGTACATCAAAAAGTAAAGCAACAAGTGATGAAATAATGGCTTTTGCGCTAGCAAATGAATACGATAATAATAGCTTATGTAGTTCTGGTGCTGTTTCACCATTAGCAAATGTTTCTTACTTTCTTGCAAAAAAACTACATGCACCAAAATTAATACTAACTACAATGACATATGGCCATCACGATGTAAGTTTTAGACCAATGACATTATCGTTTAGCGAGGTTTTAGACAGAGAAACTTGTATAAATTTTTGGGGAGGAGATGACTCCTACAGTATTTATTATCAAAATGGTCAAATTACCCATGAAGTTATAGGAGCTGCTCAAATTGATAAATATGGAGATGTTAATAATATTGAAATCAAGAAAAAGAGTGGAGGTACATTAAGATTACCTGGTCAAGGGGGTATGGCAGATGTTTCTAATCTTCATCAGCATTTTGTTTGTTATGTTACAAAACATTCAAAACTAAGTTTTGTTGAAAAAGTAGATTATGTAAGTGCTGGAAGAGGTGTTTTTAAAGATAAGGATAGATTGAAAGCAGGCTTACAGCCAGGATATGTTAAAATTTTTACCAATCTCTGTATTTTCGAAAAAAATAAAAAAACAGGATTACTTGAAGTTATTAGTATTCATAAAGGTGTTTCAAAAACAGAAATAGAACAAAGTACTTCCTTTAAAGTAAAGTATCGCAAAAATTGCAAGCTAACTAAATCACCAACACCAAAGCAGTTAAATATATTAAGAAATATAGTTGATCCTCTTAATATTAGAAAGTTAGAGTTTACAAGTGGTGAAGAAAGAATAAAATTGCTTCAAGATATAATAAAGAAAGAAAAAGAGTTAATTAAAAGTTTAAACTAAGGGAGGTATTTATGAACCCAATTTTAGATTCAGATAAAGCTAAAGTTTATTATGATGGAATATTTTCTAATCCAAGATTACAACATCCAGAAGGAGTTGCTTTGGATGATGAAGGTTATGTGTATTGTGGAACAGAAAATGGAGAAATAATGAAAATTGAAAAAGATAAATCTAAAATGGAATGCCTTGCGAGTAGTGGAGGATTTATCTTAGGTATAGCTATTGACTCAAACAAAAATGTGTTTGCATGTGAAATGAAAGAAGCTGCATTATACAAATATGATAGTAGTAATAAAACTTTTACAGAATTTGCTAAAGGTCCAAAAATACCAAATTATCCTGTAATTGATAGTAAAAGAAATAGTATTTATGTTTCAGATAGTTTTGGTTTTAATGAAAAAGGAATTGGTCTTTATAAGTTTGATTTAACTAGTGGTGAAGGAGGTCCTTGCTCTGAAGAGTTATTTAATTTTGCAAATGGCATGTGTTTATCCCCTGATGGTAATTTTTTATATGTGGTTGAATCATTCCATCCTTGTGTTTCAAGATTGCCTATTAACGATGATGGCTCGTTTGGTAAAAAAGAAATTTTTACAGAAAATATTGCTGTAGTTCCAGATGGTTTAGCATTTGATAAAGATAATAACTTATTTATAAGTTGTTACGAACCTTCAAGAATTTATATTGCTGATACTGAAGGTGATACCAAACTTTTAATAGAAGATAAACATTGTACAACGATGGCGCATCCAACAAATATTGCAATATCTGAAGATGGCAATACCATGTATACTGCAAACTTAGGTAGATGGCATATTACCGAAATAGATATTTCAAGTTTATATAAGTAAGATTGATGCATATCTGTTCGATAGGCGAATGTATGATTGAACTATCGAATATGAATGATAACTTTTTTAGACAAAGTTTTGCTGGTGATACAGCTAATACAGCAATATATTTATCAAGATTGGGTGCTAAATCTTCATATATTTCTTCAGTAGGTAAAGATGAATTAAGTATAAAGATGTTAAACTTCCTAAAAAAAGAAAACGTTCAAATAAATAATATCTTTCAAAATAAAAATAAAACATTAGGTTTGTATCTCATCCAAAATAATAAAAAGGGGGAAAGAACATTTTTTTATTGGAGATCAAATTCTGCTGCCAAAACATTATTTGAAGATGTAAATTCTAAAAAAATGTTCAATCAAATTTCTAAGTATAACGCAATTTATTTTTCTGGAATTTCATTATCAATATATGAGCAAAAAAGTATTAGTAAATTTTATAAGATTTTAAAATCATTAAAGAATAGTGGAACAAAAATCTGTTTTGATTTTAATGTAAGAATAAAAAATTGGAAAAGTAAAAAAATTGCACAACAAACCATGATTAAGTTTAGTAATATAGCTGATATTATATTTATGACAAAAGAAGATATTAATAACTTAGGCCTAAAAAACCACAAAACAATTATTAACAGGAATTATAAAAATAAAATTATAGTTTTTCGATTAGGTAATGGAGAGATTAATGTTTTTAATAAAGGTAATTTTGAAAAATATAAATTTTATTTAGTCAATAAAGTAAAAGATACGACGGCATGTGGAGATGCATTTAATGCATGTTTTCTTTATAATTATTTTAATGGCTGTGAAACTAAAGATTGTGTAAAACTAGCACATCGTTTAGGAAAAAATGTTGCTAATTTTAAAGGAGCTATAATTCCAAAAAAAAATTTTAACCATAAACTCTATGTCAACTGAAATTATAAAAGTAATTGAGAATCAAAAAATCTTACCAATTATTGGGAAAGGAAGTTCTCAAGATATAATAGATAAATTTAATAGACTTGTTTTAGAAAAATATAAAGTCATCGAGATTACATTAAGAAGTAATGATGCATTAGAAACAGCTATAAATTTAAAGGAACAAAATCCAAACATAACTATTGGATTAGGCTCAATCAAATCTTTAAAAGTGTTTGAAGAAGTTACTAAATTTAAATTTGATTTCTATGTATCTCCTGGCACTAATATAAAAATGTTAGATTTTGCAAAGAAAAATCAGTTCTTATTTATTCCGGGTGTCTCAACTCCGTCAGAGATATTAACCGCAATTGAGTATGATTGTAACATTCTTAAATATTTTCATGCTGAAAAAAATGGTGGAGTAAAATCTTTAAAGTTTTTAGAAGAGATTTTTAATGAAATTAAATTCATTCCAACTGGTGGTATCAATAATGAAAATAAAGATAATTATTTTTCTCTCGAAAATGTTATAGCAGTTGGATCAACAAATATTTAAAACTTTAAATATAATAGAGCTTCACTACATGCTGCAATTGGATGATAGTCTGTTTTTGCAGGCGGGCTTTTATAGTTGTCATATTTCTCATTTTTAACATTTAGCACTCTATACCATCCTCCATATTTTTCGTCTGAAAAGTTCTGTATTACATACTCCCAACATTTATCGTACCATTCAAGATACATTGTATTGTTCGTTAATTTATGAAGTCCAGCAGCTGCAGCTATCATTTCAGAATGAACCCAATAGTATTTATCCGTGTCTAAAATTTTTCTCTCTCTGTCAAAGGTATAAAAAATTCCTCCATTTTTTTTATCCCAACTATTAGTTATAGAAATATCAAATAAAGCCTCTGATTTTTTAATAAGCCAATTTTCATTATCATGTCTGTAAATATTCATTAGTAATTTAGCCCACTCAAAAAAATGTCCAGGTAAAAACCCATAAGGGCGAAATAAATGTTTGGGATCATTTATATTGTATTCCCAATCATGTTCCCAATTCTCATTATAGTGTTCCCAAACATAATTGTCTTTATAAGTTAAATCATTACAAATTTTGTTAGCGATATTTTTAGCTCTTTTTAGAAATACAGTATCTCTTGTGGCTTCATAGCAACATAGTAGAGCCTCACATAAATGCATATTTGCATTTTGGCCTCGATAAGAATCTATTGTTTTAAAATTATCTCCATCAATTACATCAACATACATTCCAAATTTTTTTTCAAAAAAATAATTTTCTAAAAAATTAAATGTTTCATAGATTTTATTTTTATTATCTTCTTCTTCAATTTTATATTTGGTAGCTATGGCATATGCCAGAAGAACAAAAGCCATTCCATAACAGTGTCTTGTTTTATCACTGATTTGATCCTTATCCATAACCCATATGTATGAACCATCTCTTCTTTTATGCTTATTATATAAAAATTTTAATCCATGTTTTGCTGCTTCAGCAAAATCATTATTCTTAAATAAATTATAACAAGTTGAAAAATTATAAATAAATCTGCAGGTACCAACTATATGCTTTGTATCATAATCTGCTATTTCCCCATCATCATAGAATTGATTGATATAACCACCATATTTTTTATCTATACATTTTGGATAATAAAAATTAATAATTTTATAGATGTGATCTAATAAAAATTTTTCTGAGAAAAATGCCATAATTTCATATATACAACTTCATTTTGTATGTAAAAGGCCTTGTCATTAGTTGCAATATAAATATACTAAATTCATGTCTAAAATTAAGAAAATTTACATATGTAACCACTCACACACCGATATTGGTTTTACTGACTACCAAGATGCTTGTTTCAGACAACACGGAGAATTTGTTGAACAAGCATTAGATTTAATAGAAAAAACAAATGATTATCCAAAAGAGTCAAAATACAAATGGACTGTAGAAACAACTGGTCCATTTATCGAATATTTAAAAAATGCAAAATCATCACAAATTGATAGATTTATTGAATGGTATAAAAAAGGAAGAATTGATGTAGCAGGAATGCAATATAACTTCACACCTTTATTAAGTATGGAACAAATGATTCGGAGTTTGTATCCAGTTAAAATATTAAAAGATGATTACAATATTGATATTACTGCTGCGATGCAGGACGATGTCAATGGAGTTAGTTGGGTATTCGCTGAATTATTATCAATGATAGGTATAGATTTTTTTTCAATAGCAGTTAATCCCATTAGAGGCGCAAGAGTCAAACCATTTCCAGGTGCATTTATCTGGCAAGGACCTTCTAAAAGAAATATTATAGCGTGGAATGGATTTCATTATTTATTCGGAAGAAGTCAAGTGGGCTTTGGTAATAAAAAATTTACAGATAAACTCTTACCTAGATTTCTAAATAAATTAGAAAATGATGATTCTTATAATTATGACTTTTTATATTGTGAGTCAACTCATCCAATTAGAGTAGATAATGGTCCTCCTGATGAAAGAATGTCTAATTTTGTAAAATCTTGGAATGAGAATAACGAATTGAAGATGGAATTTTTAACTGTTTCTGAGTTTGGTAAAAAACTTAATGAAGATTATAAAGATAAAATGCAAACGCAAAGAGGCGATTGGACAGATCATTGGACTGATGGACCAGGATCAAGTAGTTACGAAACAGGATTAAATAGAAAAACCCATGAACTTTTATTATCCTATGAAGCAACTGAGTCTATTTTAAAAATATTTGAGAAATCTGGTTGGAATAGCAAAAAAGTCGAATCTATATATGAGAACATGACTTTATATGACGAGCATACTTGGGGAGCTTATACTTCAATAGATATGCCAGAGTCATTATTTTCAAAAGCAATTTGGAATAAAAAATCTTGGTATGCATACAATGCTGCTATGGAAACACACGATCTTCTTGCCAAATCTTCAAACAAGTTTGCTGAACTGGTATCTGATCCATTATATGATTCAACATCTGCTTCTGCAGATCAAAAAGTTGAGGGTAACTTTAATCTTGGAGATCATGAAGAATCAGTTGCTTATCCAGATCCTAATTCCAATGAACTTTTAGTAATAAATACTCTACCGTTTGAACGAGAAATTGTAATTGAAGAGCCAGAAGCCAGATGGGGTTTGGCTCCTGTTGGAGTGCTAGACACTTTTTTTGAAAGAGGAGCGAGTTGGGGTGGTTTTAGGCCACATACACCGATAAGAAAAATTTCTACTAAGCTTCCAGCATTTGGATATAAATTTGTTGATATCTCAAAATCTGATGATCAGACAGATCTAGTTTCAAATAAAAATATAATTGAAAATAAATATTATAGAATAAAAGTAGATACTACCAATGGAACTATAGAAGAATTTTTTGATAAAGAACTCGACTACAATTTTGCTTCAAAAGTTAACAATCATGGTTTTGGAGATTATATTTATGAAGAAGTTGATTCTAAGGAAGGAAGATTAGCAATTAATAATTTTGATTTTTCGCATGATGATTTTTTTATTGGACTAAAAGACACTCCTTACATTAGATCTAAACCTGAAAAGGTCATAGTTAAAGATGCAGTAATTGAAAATGATGAAGTAAAAATTGAAATATCAATTCAAGCTAAAGGTATAAGGCAAGGAACTTGTGTTATTTTTCTTCAGAAAAATATAAAAGCACTAAATGTTCATTGGTCTATTGATAAAAAGCCAGTAACAGACCCAGAAGCTGTTTTTTTCGCGTTCCCTTTAAATTTAGAAAATTTTAAATTTAATTTAGATCTAAATGGAATTAATTCAGTTCCTAATGATGATCAATTAACAGGAGCTGCTAAAGATTGGTATCCGGTTCATCGATATATTAATGTATCAGATGGCTCAAAAGGTATCTCAATGGCATCTTTAGATGCACCCTTGCTAAATTTAGGTGGTATTACTGCTGGAAAGTGGACTGGTACTGGTGATCTAAATCCTGAAGGGCCTCATCTTTATTCTTGGGCAATAAATAATCATTGGATGGTAAATTTTAAAGCATCTCAAGATGGTTTAATTCCCTTTCGCTTTAGATTTCAGACACATTCCCATGATTTTGATAATTCTACTTCATTTAAATTTGGATTAGACTCATTATCTCCACCTATTATTTTAAGAGATAAAAAAAGAGTTTCAGATAAAATTGAGGAAACATTTATTTCGTGTGACTCAAAATTAATTAATTATACTCTTAAGCCAAGTAGTGATTCAAATTCTATTATTATTAGAGCACAAAATCTGGGCAAACAAAATTGTGAATGTAAATTTGAAATCAAATTTAATATTAAGAAGATTTATGAAACAAATATTCTAGAAAAAAATCTGGATGAAGTCAAAAATGATGGAAATAGTTTTAAACTTTCATTTGTAGAAAATGAAATTAAAACTTTAAAATTGATGTTATGAGTTTTGAATATTTATATATAGTATTTAAGTATTCAATAAACCAACCTTTTGTTGGTTTTAATTTTGGGAGGTAAAATGAAAAAAATTTTATTTATTTTTTTAAGTACAGCGCTTCTCTTGACTGCAAATATTTCAAAAGCTGGTGACGTTACGCTTTTCCATGATAAAGCTGGATGGCAAGATTGGTGGACAGAAACTTTTGCTATGGATGGAAATAACTCTTATGAGATTACTCCATTTTCAGACACTTCAAGCTATCAAGCTGCTGTGAGACAATCACTGAGAGCAGATCCGCCAGGACTATTTACTTGGTGGGCTGGATACAGAATGAAAGAAATGGTTGATTCAGGTTTAGTTGAAGATCTTTCTCCAATTTGGGACAAATATGTTTCAAGTGGTGAAGTTTCTGCTGATCTTGCAAAGGCTTTTCAATTTGATGGAAAGACTTACGCTGTTCCAAGTTTAATCGCTTTTTGGCCAATGTATTACAATAAAAATGTTTACAAAGAATTAGGTTTAAATGAGCCAAAAACTTGGGAAGAAATGGAATCTAATTTCGCAAAAATCAAAGCATCTGGAAGAACTCCAGTTGGTCAAACTATAGAAGGTAGATGGCCAGCTTTTATTTGGTTTGAAGAATTCTTAATTAGATCTGATCCTGATTTTTATGAAGACCTAATGGAAGGTAGAGCTAAATACACCGATCCTCAGGTTGAAGAAGCATTCTTAACTTGGAAATCTTGGATGGACAAAGGTTGGATGGACGATGGAAGTGCAGCTTTTGGTTTCACTACTGGAGATTCAATGAACAATAGTTTTTCTAAGGGTGATGTTGCTCATATGCTTGTTGGAACTTGGTTCGCATCTACAGTAACTGGAGGCGGTATAGCTGAAGGTGAAGAGTGGGGATACTTTATTGTGCCTAATAAAGATGCATCTATGCAACCTTCAGTAATTTTTGAAGCCGGACCTATTATGGTGGCATCTAATGCAAAAAATAAAGATGCTGCAATGGATGCTATCGATTTCTGGATGTCTAAAGAAGCATCTGCAAAGTGGACAGAACTAATGTTCTTCCCTCCACATAACTTAGGTGCAGCTTTACCAGCTGGTGAAGTTGGTCAGTTAGTAAAAGAAATTAACGACGGTGGATACAGACAAATTAACAGATATTGGGAGGCTACTCCTACTGAAATTTGTGAAGCTGCAGTTGATGAGATTTCTAAGTTTGTTCTAGATCCTTCAAGTTATAAGGATGTAATGGAGAACCTACAGACGATTGCAGATAACTACTGGAGTAATAATTAATTATTTTGAATTAGCCCCTAATTTTTTAGGGGCTAATAGTTAAAATTTTATGAGTTTTTTAAAAAAAGATAAAAACCAAGCTTACTTTTATGTTGCTCCAGCTGTTATATTAGTAGGATTAATCTGTATTTATCCAATTCTAAGAACATTGGTAATGAGTTTCACTGATAATGATGGACTTAATCCAGCAAAATTTATTGGTCTTGATAACTATGTCAGGTTATTTTCAGATCCAAATTACATAACACCAATTTATAACACAATTATTTGGACAGTTTTTGCTACTGTTTTTCCAGTAGCTATTGGTTTTTTATTTGCATACTCAATGCAATTTTTGCCAAGATCAAACTATTTTCAAATTTTAGTTTACTTACCGGCTACAGTATCAGCAGCAGCCGCAGGTGTTTTATTTGGATTTATTTTAGATAAAAGTGGTTTAATAAATCAAATTCTATCATTTATTGGTTATGATCATTTAGTAAGAGATTGGTTATTTAGAGCACCTGAAAACACGTATTCAATGATTGGTGCTTATACATGGCAAACCACAGGGATTAATATGATGATTTTTATCGTCGGTCTTCAAGGAATGCCTAAAGAGCAACTTGAGGCTGCAAAAATAGATGGTGCTAAAGGTCTTACATTAGTTTCTAAAATTGTAATACCTATGATCATGCCTTATTTTGTTATCGCATCCCTTCTGGCTTTGATAAATAGTTTTCGAGTCTTTGATCAAGTTTGGGTTATGACGCAGGGAGGTCCTGGACGATACTCCGAGGTACTCGCAGTCACGATGTATAGAGAAGGTTTCGTTTTATTTGATTTAGGATATGCAGCATCTGTTGCAGTTTTAATTAGTTTAGTAGGGCTTATCTTTTCATATTTTTATTTACGTTCGGTTTTAGTAAAAGAAGATGTTGGAAATTAGTGATGAATTATAAAACTATCGAAAGAATCAAAATTATAACAGGTTTATCAGCAATGGCGGTAATTGTTATGGCTTGGTTATATCCAGTATTTTTTCTTGTCGTAAATGCTAACAAAACAGCTTCACAATACGCAAAAGGTGATAAGACTGAAATAATTTGGGGCACTTCAATAATAGATAATGCAATAACAGCTTGGAATAAAGGAATAGGAGATGGGGTATTAAATAGCTTATTATATGGCTTTGCTGGTTCTGCTTTGGCAGTTTTTTTTGCTTTTATTGCTGCTTATGGAATAGTTAGATTAAAAATTAAAAATGGACTTATATGGTTTTTAATAATTTATTCTGGAACGGTATTCCCATTTCAAATGTATCTCTTACCATTGTTTGAAGCTTACGTTGCTATAGGAATTTATAATACTAAAATAGGTTTAATTCTTGTTTATGTAGGTCTTTGTATACCCTTCTCTACATTTGTTTTAAGAGGTTTCTTTTTGACTGTACCTTGGGAAATACAAGAAGCAGCAAAAATAGAGGGCGCTTCAAACTTACAAATATTATATAAAATTATGATACCCATGGCTAAAGCACCTCTATTATTAGTATTTCTTATCCAATTCACGTGGATATGGAATGATCTTTTATTTGGTATGGTTTTATCACGATCTGTTGGGGTTCGACCTATAACAACGGTACTTACAGGTATGAAAGACCTATATGCGTCTATGGATGGCCCTACAATTTTAACAGCTACAGTAATGGCTAGTATACCAACATTACTCATATTTTTATTATTACAAAAACATTTTATCAGAGGATTAACTTTAGGATCTATGAATGCAGGAAAGGGCTAATATGGTTAAGGAAATTTTACTACTACATCACACGCACACAGATATCGGTTATACATCACCTCAACCAGTTATTTTTGAGCTACATAAAAGATATATTGAGAAAGCTATAGACCTCGTAGAAAAAAATTCTAAAAATCCAATTACCTCAAAATTTAAATGGAATTGTGAAGTAACGGGAATAACCTTAGATTGGTGGCAAAATACAACAAATAGTTACAGAGATAAATTTCTAAAATTTCATAAAAGCGGTTTAATTGATGTTGCTGGTGTAAAATGGCATATGACACCTTTAATGGATCATCAAATGCTCATTGATAATTTAGAGCCTTTAAAGATTTTACGAAAAGAAGGTATGAAGATAAATTATGCTATGGATTGTGATATCAATGGTGTTCCTTGGGGAATGGTAGATGCTTTGCATGACTTTGGCATTAAAGGATTTAGTATGGCGATAAATGAATTTTATGG
>CENJ01035549.1_pt1 | contig 16105 bp, 17 predicted proteins | sample 356161 | NCBI WGS metagenome assembly CENJ01 (sample SAMEA2619531, study PRJEB7988) | marine metagenome | biome: marine biome (ENVO:00000447); feature: surface water layer (ENVO:00002042); material: "saline water (ENVO:00002010), including plankton (ENVO:xxxxxxxx)" | depth 5 m
CCTCCATTAAAAATATCTTTTGCAAACTTATTTACATCAAAATTTCCTTTAGATCTGAGAGAAATTCTAACCGAATTATCATTAATATTTTCCTTAAAAATAACTGCAAATTTTATATTTTCAATAGATAAACCATAATTTACAATTCCTTCAGTATCTCCTTTTTCGTAATCAAACCTTTCAAGTTCATCTTTTGTTAAAAACAAATAACAGGTTTTAAAATTTTTTAAAATTTCAATTTTTTGAAGACAATGACTTAATAGTTTAATTTTTGACAATCTATTATTATCATATATGTGATTGTGAATTTCCGAATGAGATATTCCATTTTTTAAAAGTTTCGAAACCACATTATGAGTTTCATGTGTTGTGGCTGGGAATCTAAATGATCCAGTATCAGTCATTATTCCTGCGTACAAAGATGCAGAAATTGAATAATCGATAAGATTTACATCACCAAGCATTGATATAAAATGATAAACCATCTCGCATGTTGAACTCATGTTAGGATCAGAATAGATGAAATCACAATAATTTTTTGGATTTTCGTGATGGTCAATCATAATTTTGATAGCCTGTGAAGCTTCAACACAATCTTTCATTGATGAAATTCTAGAAAGATTATTAAAATCTAAGTTAAAAATTATGTCACAATTTAAAATTTTATGCTTTAGTTCATTTTCATCTTCAAAGATTTTAATTTTTTTCATGGGATCCATCCAATTCAAAAATTTTGGAAAATGGTTTGGGCTAATTATCAATGATTTATGACCTATTTTTTTTAAATATGAATCCAAAGCAGTACTTGAACCAATTGCATCGCCGTCAGGATTTTTATGGGGAATAATTACAATTGTTTTTTCTTTAGATAATAAATCCTTTATTTTTTTTATTTGATTGTCATCCATAAAGTGCGAATATAATCATAAAAAACTGTAACGCTAAATTAAGAAAAAGTCTTATTTTTGCGCCCAAAGAAAAAATATGAAAAATATCACATTTACAATGCTAAAACCAGATTCAGTTTCTAAAGGAAACATTGGGAAAATAATCGATAAAATTATTCAAGATGGTTTTGAAATCGTTGCAATGAAGTATACTAGACTAAGTATCGAGGATGCTTCTGAATTTTATTCGATTCATTCTGAAAGGCCTTTTTTTGGAGATTTAATCTCATACATGACTAGTGGGCCTATTGTTGCAGCTGTTTTAAAAAAAGAAAATGCAGTTGAAGATTTTAGAAAATTGATTGGTTCAACAAACCCTATTGAGGCTGAAAAGGGAACTATAAGAAATTTATTTGCTGACTCAATTAGTGAAAATGCAATTCATGGGAGTGATAGTGATGAAAATGCAATCATTGAGTCTAATTTTCATTTTGAGAAAGATGAAATTTTTCAATAAAACGTGATCTTTTCCACAATTTTATTTTTAAATCTTTTATTGATCATATCTATTAGTTTCTGTTTGCCATAACTTAATTCTTGTTTTAGTGCTGGAGAACTTAATTTTATATATAAGATTTTATTTCTCAATTTAACTTCCTGGGTGTAATTTGCAACCCCATTTTTCATCATTTTAAACCAAGCGTTACTTATATCTACATTTGTAACTCCTTCTCTTAGGTTATTTTTTTCTAAAAAAATATTAATTAGCTCTTTTAAATCATTATTTTCCATCATTAAAATATTTTTCAAAACGTTTGTAGGAAAAAATTATTCCTTCACTATTTTTTATGATAAGTCTATTTTGATCTAATATGTTAATTGTTTCTATATATTGATTTCCAGAAGAAAAATATACAATATCAAAAGAATTATTATTGTCTTTAATTGATATTGGAATTTCATGTAAAGTAATTTCAAAACTTCCATCAATTTTTGGTTTTATTTTTTTTCTAAATCCGTTATTTAAACTATCAATTACAAAAAAATCGACTGCATTACTAAAGGGATATTCCTTGAAAAATTTATTATTTTTCGAAACTGAAACAACTTCCCAATATCCGTTAATATAATCTAAATTAACTTCGTTGTTACAGCTAAGTATAAAGAAAAACAAAATAATTAGCCTTTTCATATTTGAAAGATTTTATAGGACTTATTTACCTTCTTAATGATACTTTCTGATCTTTCTTTGTTTGTATCAGTTACAAATATCTGATTAAAATGATCATCATTTACTAATTTAATTATTTGTTCAACTCGAATGTCGTCTAGTTTATCAAATATATCATCCAAAAGTAAAATTGGTTTTTTATTACCTTTAGATAAATAATCAAACTGAGCTAGTTTCAAAGCTATTAAAAAAGATTTCTGTTGTCCTTGACTGGCAAATTTCTTAACCGAATTTTTATCTTTTAAAAATAACAAGTCATCTTTATGAATTCCCCTTGTTGTATACTTGTATCTTAAATCATTTTCTAGAGAGTTTATTAGAATTTTGGCGAATTCTTCCTTACTACTTAAGTCACTTTTATAATCAATATCAACCTGCTCTTTGTTGCTGCTTAATTCAAAATATCTATTTTTAAAAATGGGAATAAACTCTTTTAAAAAATTATTTCTCTTCTTATAAATATCTAAACCTAATTTTGAAAGTTTGAAATTATATATTTCTAAAGTGGAAACTAGTTTTTTCTTATCATTAAAAAATAATTTTAATGCCTTATTTCTTTGTTTTAATGTTCTGTTATATTCAATTAAATTAAAAAGAAAATCTTTGTTGCTCTGAGAAATAATACCATCAACAAATTTTCTTCTAATGTCACTTCCATCAGTAATTAAATTTCGATCAACAGGTGATATTATTACGGCAGGTATAAGTCCAATATGATCAATAAATTTTTTATATTTTTTACCATTTTTTATCAATACCTTTTTTTCATTTCTTTTTAGCGAAAGAACTATTTTTTCCTCTTTATTATCCTCTTCGTATACTCCTGAAATAGACATATATTCCTGATCATGTTTTATATTGTCTGCTTGAATAGAATTAAAATAACTTTTTGTGTAAGAAAGGTGATATATAGCATCTACTATATTGGTTTTTCCAACTCCATTCATTCCTGTAAAGCATATAATTTTGGAGTCAAAATTGAATTTTATTTCACTAAAGTTTTTGTAGTTGTTTAACAACAAGTTTTTTAAAAACATATGATTGATTACTTAATTATTTCTATATAAGTACAAATGAATAATTCAAAAATAACAAATAAATTATCCATTTTTATCAATAAAAACTTTATTTTTACGCACTTATTTATTCATTATGGCAACATATAAAAAGAGGGGTTTTAAAGGTAAAATCAAGCCAAATAGGCTTGAGGAGATTGAAAATAAATCTACGACTGCAAATGTATTTAAATCATTAGATGATGGTTCTTCTAAAACCCAGGTTTGGGTAGAAAAAAATCAAAATAAAATTTTAACTCTTGTAGGATTAGTAGTTATTGTTTTAGCTTCCTACTATGCCTATACGAATTTTGTTGTTGAACCAAATGAGATAAATGCTGCTAATGAAATTTATTTTTCTCAGCAAAAATATGAAGAAGCCCTTACAACTGAAAATGACTCTATTTTTGATATTGCGCTAAATGGTGAAAATGATAATCTTGGTTTTATTGAATTGGCTGATAGATTTAGTGGAACTAAAGCTGGCAATCTTGCTAATTATTACATGGGTATGATATATTTAAAAAAGAATGATTATCAAAATGCAATTAAGTATTTATCTAATTTTGAGTCAAATGATATTATGTTATCATCAATATCTGTAGGATCCATTGGAGATGCTTTTTCTGAATTAAATCAATACGAAGAGGCCTATGAATTTTACACCAAAGCTCATGAAGTAAGTGAAAATAATTACACAACTCCAATATATTTATTTAAATCAGCCATAGTTGCTCTTGAATTAGGAAAATTTTCTAGTGCCTATGATAATTTTACAAAAATAAAGTATGAATATTCCGAAAGTCTTCAAGCTAAAAATATTGACGTATATATTTCTAAAGCCGAAGCCCTTAAGTAGCATATGAGTACAAATAACAAATTCAATTTTTCATTAGAAAATTATAATATTACAAATAATTCAAATTTAAAAATTGGAATTGTTGTTTCGGAATGGAACTCCGATATTACAAATAATTTATTATCAGGAACAGTAAAAGAGTTAATAAGAAATGGTTTAAACGAAAAAAATATTTCTGTGAATTGGGTTCCTGGAAGTTTTGAGTTGATATATGGGTGTAAGCATATGTTGAAAAAAAACTTTAATGCTATTATTGCAATAGGATGTGTAATCAAGGGTGATACTGATCACTACGAATATATTTGCAGCTCTGTTTCAAATGGTATTATGCAGCTAAATATAGAAAGTGATATACCCGTTATTTTTTGTGTATTAACAGATCACAATAAAACTCAATCTACTGAAAGATCAGGCGGAAAACATGGTAATAAAGGAACTGAGGCTGCAATTGCAGCTATTAAAATGGCTTCCTTTAAATAAGATATTTATTATATTAGTTTAATTCATAATTTTAATCGGTGGGTCTTTTTAAATTGAGGAAAAACAAACGCTACAGCTACTCTGGAAGATTTTCTGAGCAGCTTTCATCAAATGCTAAGTCAATTGTTTCAAAAAAAATAAAGCCCAAGTTTGAAGACTTTAGAACGACTGTTGGTCACAACAATAGTTTTAGACAAAAATTTAGAAATTCCGTAAATGATTTTAAGAAAGGATCTGATAAGTCTGTCAAAGTAAGATTTATAATTATTCTTACAATATTGGCTTTTATAATGTTGCTATTTTTTATCATTTAATTTTTCTTATTAATGAAAAATATTATTAACATACTCCCTGAAAATGTTGCTAATCAAATAGCCGCTGGAGAGGTTGTTCAAAGGCCTGCTTCTGTGTTAAAAGAGTTATTAGAGAACTCAATTGATGCTGGATCTACTGAAATTCATATAGAGATAAAAAATGCAGGAAAAACCTCAATTTTAGTTTTTGATGATGGAATTGGTATGACTAAGGAAGATGCCGAGATATGTTTTAACAGACATGCTACATCCAAAATATCATCAGCAATTGATCTTTTCAATATTAAGTCCAAAGGATTTAGAGGGGAAGCTTTAGCCAGTATTGCTGCAATAGCTCATGTACAACTAATTTCAAAACAAAGAAATGATCAACTTGGAACTCAAATTGATATTAATGGAAGTCAACTTGTTGCAAATAAATCTGTTGTTGCAGAAGATGGAACTAAAATTTTAGTTAAGAATTTATTTTTTAATATTCCTGCAAGGCGAAAATTTCTTAAGTCTAATAATGTTGAAAATAAACATCTAATGAATGAGTTTTTCAGAGTATCTTTATCCCATCCTGAGGTTAATTTCATTTTTTTAAATGAAGGAAAGGAAATATATAACTTAAAAACCTCAACTTTTAAGAAACGAATTATTGAGCTCTTTGGAAATAAAACCAATGAAAAGCTAGTTCCAATTAATGAGGAAACAGAAATACTACGTTTGAATGGGTTTATTTTTAAACCTGAATTTTCAAAAAAAACAAGAGGGCAGCAGTATTTTTTTGTAAATAATAGATTCATTAAAAGCCCTTATCTAAATCATGCGGTTAAAGTAGCCTTTGAAGGTTTAATTGATACTAACTATAATCCATCATATTTTCTAAACTTACATGTTGATCCAAAAACTATTGATATCAATATACATCCTACAAAAACAGAAATAAAATTTGAAGATGAACATTCTATTTACGCAATATTAAGATCATCAATAAAACATAGTTTAGGTCAGTATAATATTTCTCCTATCCTAGATTTTGAACGTGATAAAAACTTAGATATTCCATATTATTTTGATAAAAAATCTAGTGATGGATCTATGAGTATTGAGGTTAATTCTAATTATAACCCATTTAAAAAAAATAAAACAATTTCATTGGGTAATGCAAATCATAATTTTGAAAAGGATGTACATACTTTACAATTTGCATCAGATTCTGAAGACTTTACCCAATTAGATTTTAATGATATAAATAGTTCTGCGAATACAAATCAGATAATTCAGTTTAATAAGAAATATATAATTAATAAAACGAAATCCTCATTAGTTGTAATTAATCAGGAGCGTGCTCACCAGAGAATTTTATATGAAAAATTCTTAAAGTTGATTAGTTCTAATAAAAAAAATGCACAGAAATTACTATATCCATCAGAACTGGAATACAATTCGCAAGATATTAGAATATTAAAAAGTAATTATGATCAATTAAAAATCTTTGGTATTGAATTTAATTTTAATGAAAATAGCATAATTATTTCTTCATTGCCAAGTTTTTTAAATGAGAAGGATTTGAAGCTTCATATTGATAACTTGCTATATAACTTACAAAATGAAACACCTATAAATAATTTTAGTGAATCAGATCTTTTTTCAAAAATTCTATCAAAATCTATGTCCATTAAAAACGGAAAGATTCTTGATACTAAAGAACTGGAATATATCATTAATTCTTTATTTGCATGTAAAGAAGCATCTAGATGCCCATTTAATAAAAAAACTTTTATAAAAATTAATGCTAATGATATTGAAAATATGTTTAAATAATGTATAGAATTTCCCCAACAGTAAAACAGCTTTTGATAATTAATGTTATTTTCTTTCTAGGAACTTTTTTATCATTTAATAGTGGATTTATTTATTCATTATTTGGACTTTATTTTCCTGAAAATGTAAACTTTAAATTTTGGCAGATTTTAACGCACATGTTTATGCATGGAAATCTGCCACACATTTTAGTTAATATGTTTGCACTGTGGATGTTTGGATCATCAGTAGAATCAATATTTGGATCAAAAAATTTTTTATTTTTCTACTTAACATGTGGCTTAGGAGCTGCTGTTTCACAATTAGCCTTTTTGTATTATAATTACTATGTAGATTTGGAGTTTTTTGTTTCTAGTGGATATGAATCAGCAGAAATTATCAATTTATTAAATAACAAAAGTAAGCCAGAGCTTAACTCTTTAGTAAATAATGTAGGAATTGAAAGAGTGGTTTCAATTTTTTCAAATTTTAATACAACAATGGTTGGTGCTTCAGGAGCAATAATGGGTATATTGGTTGCATTTGGAATGTTTTTTCCAGAAAGTAAATTAATGCTACTATTTTTCCCTGTTCCGATTAAGGCAAAGTATTTTATTCCTGCAATTATAATTATGGATCTTTTCTCAGCTATTACTGGACAAGCTATATTCAGCCCTAGTAATACTGCATATGTGGCTCACTTAGGAGGAGCTTTAACTGGATTTATTATTATGTATTATTGGAAAAAAGACAGATTTAATAAAAATAGGTGGTATTGATGAGGACATTTGACAGATTTAATTTTGATATTAGTAATTTAAATTTTGCACAAAAGATTGCTGTTTTAAATGTATTAATTTTTCTAGTTTACCGACTATCTTTTTTATTTAAGCTTGAAAGCGAGTTTTTGAATTTATTTTCTCTTAGCTCTAACTTGATATTTAATCCGTGGTCAATAATTACACATGCATTTATTCATCAAGGTATTTTTGACTTAGTATTTATGTTAATTCTTTTATTTTTTTCTTACAACTCTATTAATAATTTACTTGGAGAGAAAATTACGATTTACCTTTTTTTTATTGGAATCATCTTAGGATCTATATTTTTCTTATTTTTTGCACATTCTCAAAATATATTAATAGGTGCCTCTGCTGGCATTTCATCTTTATTAATTTTTCTTTTTTTATTATCACCCAACTTAGAATTAAGATTTTTTATATTTAATATTAAATTTAAATATTTGATGGCATTAATCCTATTTACTGATTTTCTTAAGTTTTTATCTCCTGGTGAATTTGGAATATATTCTCATATTGGTGGCTATTTGGCGGGAACTTTTTACTATTTTTCAATTTATGGATTTCCAAAAAAATATAAAAAATCAAGACCAAAAAAGCCAGCAAATAAACAAAAACAAATAGATTATATTTTAGATAAAATAAGCAAAACAGGATATGATAGTTTAACTTCAAAGGAAAGAGATTTTTTATTTAGACAAAAAGACAAAAAATGAAAAATCTCTCTCTGTCTGAAAAAATTATATTTTTTGTAAATACATTTGTTGCATTTATTTTTTTATTTTCTTTATTAATCCCCTTCATTCCCCCAAGAATATTTTCATTTCCTTCCGTGATTAGTTTATTTACCCCCATTTTAATCACATTAAATTCCATTTTTATTTTTTTTTGGATATATAAGTTAAAAAAACAGTTTCTTTTATCATTATTTGTTCTTGTAATTGGGTGTTCTACGGTGCAGAATTTTATAAATTTTTCCAATAACTCAGTTTATGCGACAGATAATAAAATTTCTGTTTTAAGTTATAATGTTAGATTATTTAATCTGTACAACTGGATTGACAATTCGGAAATTGAAAATCAAATTAACAAGTTTCTAGTCGAAAAAAATGCAGATATAATTTGTCTTCAAGAATATAGAAATAACGTTTTAATTATGCCTAATCATCCGTATAAGTATGAATATTTAAGAGGTGATAATTTAAAATATGGTCAGGTAATTTATTCCAAATTTCCTATCATAAACTCTGGAATTATTAACTTAGTTAGTAGATCCAACAGTGCTATATATGTTGATGTTGAAATTAATAAAAAAACAATTAGGATTTATAATGTTCATCTAGAGTCGTTCTCTTTAAGTAATAAAAAAGACGTAATAAAATTTCATGAAAGTGGCAATAAACTTTATGAAAGTGTTTCAAAAACCTTTTCAATACAACAAGATCAATTGGAAATAATAGAGAAAAATATTAAGAAAACTCCCCATGATATTATTTTTTCAACAGACTTAAACAATACGGCTTTCTCTTACATTTACAGGCAGCTAAATAATCAATTCAAAGACAGTTTTATTGAAAAAGGAAATGGGTTTGGCACAACATTTTTTTATAATTTTATCCCATTGAGAATTGATTTTATATTGATTAGTGAATCTTTAAAAGTAAATAAATTCAAAACCTATGAAATTAATTATTCTGATCACAAGCCAATTTATTCGGAAATAATTATTTAACCAAAAAATTATAATAATTAGGTCCATAATTAAATAAAAGATCTAGCATGCTTAAGTTTTCTTTAAATCCAAATTTTGTTTCAAATACCTGGGTGTATTTTTTAAATGATAATGATTTATCAGAAAAATTAAAATTTGATATTTCACGACTATTAGTATAACCATTGTAGATTTCATAATATTTTTCAGTGAAAGTATATTCCAGTTTGCGATCAATCAATTCAAAAAGTAATGCAATTGATTTTAGATTGATATCTATTAGGAACTTTTCTTTTTTTTTAAAAAGTTTTTCAAATGAGTTTTCATAGAATTCAAAATAGGGAGAGCTTTGATAGGCAAATTTTATTGATTTAAAATGTTTCTTTTGCCAATTTGTATCATTGCAAATCTCAATATCTTTAAATTTCCGCTTTTTTTTACTAGAATACTTTACAGGGACTGATAGTTTTAATACTCCGTTTGCGTGATATATTAAAGTTCTATTTCTAAGGGATTGTTTAATATAATTATCATTTATCTCAAAAAATATTCTATTGTGATTAAGAATTTTTGAAAAAAACAAAATATTTGGAAAATAAGTAGGGTGGATAACTAAGCTCATTTCTTATATTTCTTATACAAGAATGAGAATAGATAATATAATATTAAAATAATTATGAAATGAGGAAAATAAGAATTAGCAACCCCTGTTCCATGAACAGTTGTGAACATTCGTTCCCATCTAATTTTATCTAATCCTTTTGCATTGTAATCAATGCTAAGCCATTTAAAAATAGGTTTTCCTACAACATGATCAAATGGTACAAATCCCCATGCCCGAGAGTCTTGAGAATTTCCACGGTTATCACCCATAAGCCAGTAATAATCCTGTTTAAATTTGTATTCGAAAACTTCTTTCTCATTAATGATTATTTTGTCTCCGTTAATCTCCAATTTATTATTTTCGTATACTTCAATTAATCTTTTATAAATAGAAACATTTGACTTATTAATTGGAATGGTTGAATTTTTTTTTGGGATATAAATAGGACCATAAAAATCAGAATTCCAATTGTAACTTTTATCATGAGGAAAAATATTATTACCCCTTATACCTTTTTCTTTTACATTTCGTTTCAAAGATGAAACATTAGGATGGTTTTTGAGTTTAGAGGCAGAATTTTTACTGATTCCAGCAAAATAGTATGTGTTATTTAAATTTTTACTTCCATTAATGGTTTGAGGTATTCCAAAGCCATCCGTGATATCATAATTCTTGATCATGTCATTGGGGCTGAATCTGTATTTTTTAGGTTGAACCAAATATGAAAATTGAAGTTTTGCTCTGTCAGGTAAAATATTTTTTTCCCCATTGATATAAACATAACCATCAATGATTTCAAGTGTATCACCTGCAATTCCAACAGCTCTTTTTACATAATTAGTTTTTTTATCAATGGGTTTATAATATGATTTGTCAGTATAAAACATGTTCAAATTCGTATCAACAGGCCAATTAAAACAAACTATTTCATTGCGTTTAATTTTTTGAATTCCTGGAAACCTTAAGTATGGAAGCTCAGCAATAGTTGGTAACTGATTTTTATTCAAATAGGATTTCACTTTAATAATTGGAAGCGTATCATGTACCATTGGAGCTGCTATGGGTGTCATCGGAACTCTTGCACCATAGTGAAACTTACTAACGAATAAGAAATCCCCAACAAGAAGAGACTTTTCAAGGGAAGATGTTGGAATTGTATAGGGTTGAATAAAGTATGTGTGGACCAATGTAGCAGCAATTACAGCAAAAATAATTGAACTGATCCACTCACCATTTGAGCTTCTAGGCTTTATGCTTCTATTTTCAATGTATTCTAAGCTGGTGAAATAATTCAAATAATAATTGTAAAATCCTAAACTAGTGAGACATAAAAAAGTATGGATATATGAATTTTTACCAAAGCTTCTTGAAATTTCAACCCAAATAACAGGTATAATAATAACATTAATAACCGGAATTAGTATTAAAAAAATCCACCATTTCGGTCTATTTATTATTTTCAATAAAATTAAAATATTATACACAGGAATAAAGGCAATATAGGGATTGTATGATGCACTCTTATACAACTTCCATGTTCCAGCGCCGTGCAGAGTACTAACAACTAAAAAGAAAATTACTAGGCTATTCATAAATTAATATTTAAAGATAAACCAAACGATGAATTAGATTGAATTTCATCAAATTCTATAAGCGGTTTGATAGTAAGATTTTCATTAAGGTTATATTGTTTTAGATGCGCATCTACATTAGCATCAATAATATTAAGAACATATATTCCAAGTGTTATTAAAATTGATAATTCTTTATTTCTCTTGTAGGTTTTTTGAGCTCTAATTAATCCATCATTAGAAATGAGTGGGTTTGGGTTATTACCAAAAAATTCATCATCTGAAAAACCCGCTAATCTTCTTTTGTATGCATCTCTATATCTATGATATTCATCATTATTCTTCTGATAGAAATATATGCTTGTGGCTAGTCCACCATATACTATAGGAATTTTCCAATATTTTTTATTGTATAATTGACCAAGTCCAGGGACCACTGCAGAGTAAAAAGCAGATTTTGATGGCCCTAATGCCAGTTCTTTTGAATAATTTAATGAGTCTTTTTGGCAGAAAATATTCATGCTCAAGAGAGAAAAAAGTGTAAAAAAAATATTTTTACCCATTTAAATTTTTATTAATTTTTAAAAATTCCTCCCTTGAATTGAATGGAATTATAACTTTCCCTGAGTATTTTTTTTTGAAAATGACATTAGATCCTTTTGAATATTTACTTTTCAATTTTTTTATTGCATTGGTAATTTCTTTGGGATATATTTCTTCGAATTTAGAAATGGATTTTTCTTTTTTTAAATCATTAATTAATTTTTCAGTATTCCTTACAGAAAGATTATTTTTAATAATAATTTCATAAATTTTCATCTGAAGTTTTCTCTCTTCAATATTAATTAATGCTCTACCATGACCCATAGAAATGAAATTATCTTTGATACCACTTTGAATAATGGGATTTAATTTTAACAAACGTAAATAGTTACTTATAGTAGATCTTTTTTTCCCAATTTTTTTTCCTAGTTCTTCTTGAGTTAGATTAATTTCATCAATTAATCTTTTATAGGAAATAGCAATTTCAATGGAATCAAGGTCGTCTCTTTGAATATTTTCAATCAATGCCATTTCAAGGGATTCTTGATCATTAACATCCCTAATATATGCTGGGATCTTTCCCAGATTAAGTTTTTTAAATGCTCTTAATCTTCTTTCTCCTGAAATTAGTTGAAATTCATTTTTTGAAATTTTTCTTACGGTAATAGGTTGAATTAGTCCAACGCTTTTAATTGATTGTACCAATTCATTTAAAATTTCATCGTTAAAATTTGTTCTTGGTTGATTTGGGTTTACTGAAATTTTTTTTAGAGAAATTTTTGAATAATTTGGATTTAATTTCTCAGAAATTTTTGAGCTTTCATTAGAAGAATCATTTAATATTGACGATAATCCTCTACCCAATACCGTTCTTTTTTTTATCATTTATCTTTCAATTTTTTGAAATTAACTCACGTGCAAAATTTAAATAATTATTAGCTCCTTTACTGCTAATGTCATAATCAATTATGCTTTTACCAAAACTAGTTGCTTCACCAAGCTTAACATTTCTGTGTATAATAGTTTTAAATACCATTTGATTAAAATGTATTTTTACTTCTTTTTTGACCTGATTAGATAGATTTAATCTAATATCATACATTGTTAATAAAATACCTTCAATTTCTAAGTTTTCATTGTGCAATTTTTGAATATTTTTTATGGTATTTAATAATTTTCCTAAACCTTCTAAGGCTAAGTATTCACATTGAATTGGAATTATTACTGTTTTTGATGCAGTGAGGGCATTAATTGTTAGTAAGCCAAGTGAAGGAGGGCAATCAATTAAAATATAGTCATAGATATTTAAAAGTGGTGTGATCGCATTTTTTAACAAATATTCTCTATCCATTAGATTAATAGATTCAATTTCAATTCCAACCAAGTCAATATGGGAAGGAATAATATCAAAGTATTTTAGTTTTGTGTTCTTTATGCAATCATCTGTACTACAATCATTTTCAATCAAATTATATATTGTTTTAGTTTCAGGATCTATTTTTACGCCCAATGATGATGTAGCATTAGCTTGAGGATCAAAATCAATCAATAGTACTCTTTTTTCTAGTACAGCTAGTGATGCTGCAAGATTAACGGAAGTAGTAGTTTTACCCACACCTCCTTTTTGATTTGAAATTGCGATGATTTTTCCCAAAATTAATTCAATTAAAAAAATAAAATTACGACTTATTAAAGTTCTATGGGGTTAAATATTGTTAAAGTAATTTTAAAAATGTTAACAGAAAATTATTTTTTTGGGAATAGTAAGTTTAATAGTTTTAATGCAATTTCAATGATATTTGATCCAGGACCAAAAATCGCAGATACACCTAAATTTTTTAAAAATTTATAATCTGATCTAGGTATAATCCCTCCAATTACAACCATAATTTCGTTTGATTGATGTTTGTTTAACTCTATGAATAAATCCTTTACAAGAGTTTTATGCCCCCCAGCTAAAGACGAGATTCCTATAATATGAACATCATTTTCAATAGCTTGTTTTACAACTTCATAAGGAGATTGAAAGAGGGGTCCAATATCTACATCAAACCCCATATCAGCAAAACTACTTGCGATAACTTTAGCTCCTCTGTCATGTCCATCTTGACCAACTTTGGCAATTAAAATCCTAGGTCTCCTTCCTTGAATTTCTGAAAAATTATCAGAAAGTTTAATAGCATTATTGAATAACTTATTTTTTTTCATTTTAGATTTATACACACCCGAAAGACTTTTTATTTTTGGTTGATATCTGCCATAAACTTCTTCAATTGCTAAACTAATTTCACCTAACGTAGCTCTTTTTTTAGCTGCTTCTACTGCTAAAGCTAGCAAATTTTTATTATTGTTTTTTGCACATAATTTAATTTCATTCAATATTTTTTTTACATCATTATTATTTCTATTTTTCTTTAACTTTTTAATTTTATTAATTTGATTTTTACGTACCAATTCATTATCTATTTCAAAAAAAATAATTTCATCTTGAAATTTTAACTTGTATTTATTTACTCCAACAATAATTTGCTCGCCATTATCAATATTAGCCTGTTTTTTTGCTGCTGATTGCTCTATTCTCATTTTTGGAATACCCTTTTCTATAGCCTTTCTCATGCCTCCAGCTCTGTTAATTTCTTCTAAATGAATTGTCGCCTTTTTAATTAATTCATTTGTCAAAGATTCTATGTAATAACTTCCCCCCCAGGGATCAACAGTTTTACAAATCCCTAATTCATTTTGAAAGATCAATTGCGTCTCTCTAGCAATTTTTGATGAAAATTTAGTAGGTAATCCAATAGCTTCATCTAAAGAATTTGTATGTAAACTTTGAGTTCCTCCAAAAATTGCAGAAAGCGCTTCAACTGATGTTCTTGTAATATTGTTAAAGGGTTCTTGCTCTGTTAAACTCCAACCACTGGTTTGACAATGTGCTCTTAGACACAAAGATTTGGGGTCTTTAGGATTAAATTCTTTTAAGAGCTTATGCCATAAGAACCTAGCAGCTCTCATTTTTGCTATTTCCATAAAGTGATTCATCCCAATGCCCCAAAAAAATGAAAATCTTTTTGCAAAACTATCAATATCTAAACCTGTACTCAAACCAGCTTTAACATATTCAATCCCATTTGCAAGGGTGTATGCTAGTTCCAAATCAGCTGTTGCTCCTGCTTCCTGCATGTGATATCCTGAAATACTAATACTATTGAATTTTGGCATTTTTTTGGAGATAAAGGAAAAAATATCAGAAGTAATTTTCATTGATTCTTTAGGCGGATAAATAAATGTATTTCTTACCATATATTCCTTTAAAATATCGTTTTGAATGGTGCCAGAAAGTTTATCAATTTGACAGCCTGATTCCTCAGCACACACAATATAAAATGCCATAATAGGTATTATTGCGCCATTCATTGTCATTGATACACTTACTTTATCTAATGGAATTCCATCAAATAGCAATTTCATATCATCAACGCTATCAATTGCTACACCAGCTTTACCAATATCTCCAATTACCCTAGAATTGTCTGAGTCATAACCCCTGTGTGTTGGGAGGTCAAAGGCAATAGACAAGCCTTTTTGACCTGATTTTAAACTTTCCTTGTAAAATTTATTACTCTCCTTAGCAGTTGAAAACCCCGCATATTGTCTTATTGTCCAGGGTTTATTCACATACATAGATGAATAGGGGCCTCTTACAAATGGACCAGTTCCTGCAATTGAATTTAGATGATCAAAATTTTTTAAATTATTTTTTTTATAGGATCTATATAACTCAATTTCTTCATCTGAAATATAGGACTCATTATTGTCTTCAAATTTTTTTATTTTTTTATTAAAATCTTTTAAAAAAATGTTATTAAACTTTTTCCTTGGCATGAATGAGAATTAATAGGTTTCTATTCTTGAGTTATTTTTAAATAAAATTGGTTTTTCATTAATTGTATTTTCTTCGAGAGTTTTATCATTATATGCATTGTACCCAACTAATATTTTATCTTTGCGTTTGTATAATTCTATTTCTTTTTTGTTGTTTTTTTCTATTTCTTTTTCGATGATTCCCGAGGACAAATTTTTAAAAAACCCTCCCCTTTTTTCAATTTTTTTAAACAGATCAAATGATTCTTTTAAAAGGTTTTCTATCAAGGAAGAAATGTAATAAGACCCCTCGCATATATTATCCACCTTATCAATTTTAGTTTCATTTTTAATTATTAAAAGTTGTTTGAACATTAGGTTTTCAGAAAAATCATTTTTCT
>CENJ01162149.1_pt1 | contig 16055 bp, 16 predicted proteins | sample 356161 | NCBI WGS metagenome assembly CENJ01 (sample SAMEA2619531, study PRJEB7988) | marine metagenome | biome: marine biome (ENVO:00000447); feature: surface water layer (ENVO:00002042); material: "saline water (ENVO:00002010), including plankton (ENVO:xxxxxxxx)" | depth 5 m
AAGCCGATCATGATGGTGTTTCTGGGCCTTCTGGCGCTCATGTCCTTCAGTCTTTGGTGGACAATGCCAGGTGAAGCTGGCCTGCCATACTGGGCGGTCGGTCTGGCGCTGATCGTTGCTGCGGTCAGCTATACCTATTCAGAGGTCACCCATAACGCGATGCTGAAAGATGCGGCGCGCCCGGAGCTTCTGCCAAACGTATCGGGTAATGGTCTGGCGCTGGGCAATCTGGGCGGCACAATTGCCATGCTGCTAATTGTATTCCTGATCGCGATGCCGGGCGAGTTCGGTTGGCCGCTTTCTGCGCCAATCTTCGGCTTTGATGTGTCTGAACAGCACCAGTTCCGCATTGCAGGTCCGCTCGCCGCAATCTGGCTCCTTGTGTTTGTCGGTCCATTCTTCCTCTGGTCACCGGACGCAGGCAAAAAAGGCGCGAGCTGGTCGAAGGCTGCCAGAGAAGGGCTGGCAGGCCTGTTTCAGACGCTGAAACGTGCAAGCCATTACAAAGAGACAATGAAATTTCTGATTGCGCGCATGATTTATGCAGACGGCATGGCGGCGCTTCTTGCGCTCGGCGCCGTTTATGTAGCCGGCGCGCTGAACTGGAATTTTCAGGAGCTGGTCGGCTATGCGATCTGGCTTTCAATCTTCGGAACGTTTGGCGGTTTTCTTGGCGGGATGATGGACCGCACGCTCGGCGTTAAAAACTCTCTTCTCATCGAGCTGATCGCGCTGGTGATCGTTCTGGTTGGCCTGATTTCTATCACCGAGGAATCTATTTTCTTCGGCCTGGTGGAGTCGCGCCAGATCGTCGACTGGCCGGTGTATTCCCACCTGCATGACTGGGCGTATCTTGGCGTAGCCGGTTTCCTTGCTGTGTTCGCGACCGCCTGCATCTCGTCCTCGCGCTCCATGCTTGTTGCAATGGCGCCGAAGAAGATGATCGGGGAATTTTTCGGCCTCTACGCGATTGCGGGCACGATCACCGTCTGGCTCGGCCCGCTGCTCGTGGAAACCTTCACGCGCATGTTCAATTCCCAGCGCATTGGCATGGCAACGATCAGCGTACTCTTCCTGTTTGGTATCGTCGTTATGCTGACCGTGAAATATCAGAAGGGTCAACAGAACGATTAAGGCCTAGTCGTCATCCAGTTCGACGACATCCGTACGGCGCGGACGCAGATAGAATGTCTCGTTCAGGTTTTGCGCCGATGGCAGGAAATAACCGAGTGTCGAATTATAATTATAGAGTACTTCTGCCATGACGATGCTGTCGCCGTTTTGCAGAAGATTGTTCGGTACATCGACATTCGTTCCTGGCGCATAGGCCGTCATATTTTGTGCTTCTGACCAGATGACTTCATTCTTGCCATTAATGCGCTGAATGCTGGTCACACGCATTTGCGCCTGTGTGCCATCATAAGGCTGGAAGAGGGCACGTGAGGCGGCGAAGATATCGTTTACCTCTGTTGGCGTGAGAACTGTGCCGCGTGCTGTCAGATCGCCGAGCGCACTCGCTGTGTGCGTCACCTTACGGTCTACGGCCATCAGGAATGAAACCTCGATGGATCCGAAATAGAGCGTCGCAAAGACAGGCAGGATGAGTGCAAACTCGACAGCGGACACACCATCGCGATTGCGGCAGAAATTGCGGAGACGGGAAAGGAAACCGGTCGTTTTCATGGTCTAGTCTCCGAACGGCTCATTGCGGAAGGCAACGCTGGCCTGAAGCAGGCGGCGGTCACCGCTCATGTTGGACAGGGGTGCGCCAATAACCGGCGTAATGATCTGCCATTCATAGAAGACGCGGGCGAGCACGATGTCATTGCCCTGACCGGCATCGAACTGAAGATCATCGTCATTTACTTCGCCGTCCTGAACAGGGTCATCGCCTTGTGCTGCGCCGAAATCGTCAAACACACGAACGTCCACCTTCAGGCGGTCGTCGCAATCGAGAATGCCGAACGTGGAGTCGCAGACGAGTGCTTTGAAGGAGTCCGCACTTGCGCCGGATTGTTGAAGTTCGCCTGTACGGATGCGGCGCGCCGCTTCGGCTGCGCCATGTTCAAGGGTCGTCATGGCGATGAAGATCATGCAGATTTCAAACAGACCGATGAGAAGCACGAAGAATGGCGCGGCGACGAGCGCGAACTCGACTGCGTTTGCACCTGAGCGATCACCAGCAAACCGGCGTAGCAATGCGCTATTCGCCAGTCTTTTAGACCCGGTTTTTGAAAGTATCCCGCTTACGCGCAACTGAACGTCCTCCTGGCGTTGAGGGTTCAGCCTAGCGAAACTTGTTTTGCGGCGGGTTTCGTCGATTGATGAAATTTACGGGAAAGCCCGAAATTACTGACTTGCGTCGCGCGCCTGAGAGATGATTGACTGATAGTAATCAGCGTTGTCGCCAATGCTTGGCGCGGCCTGACAATTCGGCGTGCAGTCCATGGAGTAATCGCTGCCCGCGCGGTTGACGCGAAGGCGTGTCGGGGAGGCATCAACAACGTGAATGGTGGTGTCCACTACGACATTACCAAGCGTATCGATGACATGCAGGCTGGTCGAGCCATACGCCTTGCCTGTGACAAACAGAGTGTTCTGGTCATGCACGATCACGTCTGCAATGCGTGATGTGCCGATGGAGATCCCAGCGATATTGTCTGACATGATCAGAGGAATGGATTCTTCTAGTTGAACGATGACCGGGCCGACTTCCTGTCGCGGTGCTTCGATAACCTGCGGAACAGGGCCGCCTTCACCTGCAATTGCCAGAGGTGCTGCAACACCGAGTAAAACCGTCATCAGAATGTGCTTCATAACGCACTGCTCCCTTTACACGCGTGCGAGAATAAACTGAGAGCATTGACCGAATACTAACAGAATGGGTGTGATGCTCTGTATGTGCAGGCGTCTGGTGTGCCGCTTTTATGGTAAACCAAAAGCTTAACGGACCCCCTGAAACTTTCTGGTCCGGTGAACTTCGTTTTCATCTCAATCGCATAGTCTGATTTTCGACCCGGGGACGAACACACGTTGACGGGCCATCCTTGCCTATGTGGGAGATAGAAATGAAAAACATCGTACGTTTTCTTAAAGACAAATCTGGTGCAACTGCAATTGAGTATGGCCTGATCGCTGCGCTCATCGCTGTTGCTGTTATTTCTGGCGTTACCGCTCTCGGTACAAACGCTGGTACAACATTCCAGACAGTTGCTGACGAAATGGCTTAATAGCCAGGCCGTCAAATTTGCGAATTTCGCAGGTTTACAGGAAACCGTCGGGCATTTCGCCCGGCGGTTTTTTGCTGCGCGCAATCTGGCTCGAACTGAACATGGCTAAGAAGCGCGGCGAACTCGTTCGAAAGCCTCAACATTTCATTCAGTAATTCTTGTCACCCTATTCTTTGAAACTACAGGGATAGGACATGTTGGCTACGGTATTAATCGCGCTTTTTCTTGCGGGACTTATCTTTGGTGCGCTGCACGATGTAGCGAGCATGACCATTCCAAACTGGCTCTCAATTGCTTTTGCAGTTCTTTTTCCGGTGGGAACGTTAATTCTCGGCGTACCTCTGGTAACAATTGGCTGGCATATACTTGCCGGTTTTATTGCGCTCCTCATCTGTTTCGGCCTGTTTTCGATCGGCGTGTTTGGTGGCGGTGACGCAAAACTTATCCCGGCTGTGATGGTCTGGGTCGGACCGGCCGGTGCAATGGCCTTTGTTTACGGGCTAGCGCTGACAGGCGGCCTGCTCGCCATTCTGATTCTTATGTCGCGCCGTTTTGTCCCGTCTCACGCGGTTCCAGGCTTTCTGCAGCGGTCCGTCGTTGAAGGCCCGGGCATTCCATATGCCGTAGCCATCGCGTTCGGCGGCGTCTGGGCGATCCCGGCCAGCCCGGTTCTGTTTCAAATTTTCAGTGCCTCAGCGCTCAATTCGTTAACCATGCTTTAGCGGCATTGTGTTCTTTTTGGTGAAGTTTTCGGGAAATTGCCCGTAAGGAGTGGTCTCTGTGTCCTTAATGCGAATTCTGATTTTGGTTGTGGCAGGCGGCGCTGCGCTCGTTGCTGCAATGCTCGTTCGTGGGATGGGACAGCAAGAAGCTCCGCCTCAGATTGTGCAGGTTGTTGAACAGCTGGCAGAGCCTGAGCCGCAAATTCCTCTGACACAGATTCTTGTCGCTTCCGACGATATGCCGCTCGGTCACCGGATCGCACCAAACGATCTGACATGGCAGGACTGGCCGGAAGCACACCTTAACGACACATACTTCGTCTCTGAAATGTCGCCGGATGCAATCACAGAGCTCGCAGGTTCTATCGTGCGTACACCGATTTACTCTGGTGAGCCGATGATCGAGCGCAAAATCGTTCGTCCGGGTGAAAACGGCTTCATGGCTGCGATCCTGAATGATGGCATGCGCGCTGTCGCCGTTGAGATTTCGGTCGAGACAGCTGCTGGTGGCTTTATTCTTCCGAATGACCGCGTTGATGTCATTCTGACTTACGACATTGAGGTTGCCGAAGGTGACATTCTTGTAGAGCGCCCATCCACGCAAACTGTCCTCCAGAACGTACGCGTTCTTGCGATCGACCAGAACTTTGCTGAAACCGAAGATGAAAGCGTCGTTGTCGGCACGACCGCGACGCTGGAACTTGAGCCGCGCCACGCAGAAGTTCTCATGCTGGCAACCCGAATGGGCGATATCTCGCTCACCCTTCGCGGTGTCGCTGAAGCACAGCGATCAGGCCAGGGCGTCATCGCAACAAATAACATTCAAGCCGCGGAGGACGCCTCCGGCAGCGTCCGAATATACCGAAGCGGCAATACCGAGCACATGAATATCGGGGGCTCTCAATGATCGGGAAGTCTATCTGGCCTGCACTCGCGGGCCTCATCGCCATCAGCCTTCCACTTGTGCCGCCTGCTGCGGCACAAAACGTCGTTCAGGTAAACATCTCGCAGTCCGGCGCAAACCCGGTAACGCGAGACCTTCTTCTGCCAGTGAACAAATCCTCGGTTGTGGAACTGTCCATCCCTGCTGCGGATGTCATCATCACAAACCCGGATATCGCTGACGCAGTGGTACGCACACCGCAGCGCGTGATTTTCCGCGGCGTGAGCACAGGCGAAACGAACGCGTTCTTCTTTGATATTCACGGTAACCAGCTTCTGGACCTGCAAATTCGCGTCGAACAGGACCTGTCCGGTCTCGCTGATCTCTACACACGTTTGCTTCCAGATGCGTCGATCACCGCTGAAGCTTCCAATGGCGCGATCATTCTGACAGGCCGCGTATCAAGCCTGTCTGAGGCCCAGCGCGCGGTTGAGCTTGCGCAGAACTTTATCGTTCAGTCGCCAGCGGGCGGTGCGGCGGCTGCGGGCGGTGAAGGCGGTATGATGATGTCGTCTGGTGACACTGGCGGCGGTCAGGTCATCAACCTTCTCAATATCGACGCCAATGACCAGGTTATGCTGCAGGTTCGCATCGTTGAGATGCAGCGCACGCTGACCCGTCAGATCGGTGTGAATCTCAACAGCACGCACAATTATGGCGACTATGTTGACCCGGTTCAGACGTTTATGACCGACGGCAATGGCAATCTGGTGCTCGACACTAGTGGCAATCCTATCGGCCAAACGGTCTATGACGGCTATTTCACTGGCGGTTCGTCTACCTCTACAAGCAACGCGTTTAACGTGGCCGGTCGCGCGCTTGGCGGTCTTGCTATGGCAGGCAGCCTTGCAAACTTTGTTGGCCCACGTGGCTCTGAAGTGCTTCAGAATTCTATTGGCGCAAACATTCAGGCGCTTGAGCGCATCGGCCTTGTGCGCACGCTTGCCGAGCCAAACCTGACTGCGATTTCCGGCGAATCTGCACGCTTCCTTGCGGGTGGTGAGTATCCGGTTCCGGTCGGTCAGGACGAAACAGGTAACGTGCAGCTCGAGTTCAAACCGTTCGGTGTCGGCCTCGCCTTCACACCGGTTGTCCTCTCCGAGGGCCGTATTTCGCTTCGCATTTCTACAGAAGTGTCCGAGCTGACACAGGAAGGTGCGTTCGCGCCGCAATCTGTTGCTGGTACCGATGCGAACGGCAATGTCACAACAGTTCAGACAATCAACATTCCAGCGCTGAGCGTTCGCCGCGCGGAAACAACGGTCGAGCTTCCATCCGGCGGCTCAACCGTGATTGCGGGCCTCATTCAGGAAGAAACCAAGCAGTCCATGGACTCGCTTCCTGGCATTAACAACATTCCGGTTCTCGGCGCGCTCTTCCGTTCGCGCGACTTCCAGAATGACGAGACTGAGCTGGTTGTCATCGTGACGCCTTATCTGGTCGATCCGACTGACCCGAACCGTCTGCGCACGCCTGATGAAGGCTATTCAACGGCTGGTCCGGCTGCGGGCTTCTTCCTTGGCCGTCTTAACGACGTTTACTCCGTCCCTGGCGCTTCTGTTGAAGGTGAAAACTTCGACGCGCCGGTCGGGTTCATCATCGAGTGATTGGAGACATAAAGATGCGATTTTCACATTATCTCATCGGCGCTGCCGCTCTCTCCGCACTCGCTGGATGTGCGACGTATGACCCGATCGTCCCGGTTTCCGGCACGAACGGCCGCTATAACCACGATATCGAAGTGGTCGAAGACACAGAAGTGCTCGAGCTTCAGGCCCATTCCGGCCAGCATGGCATTCCGCAATACCGTCAGGGCGATGTTCGCTATTTCCTGTCTGAGTATGCGCGCCGCGGTCGCCGTCATGGCCCGCTGGTCGTATCAGTGCCTCAGGGCAGCCCGTATGCGTCAAGCTATGAGGCGAGCGTCAACCAGATGCTGAACCTCGCAGCTGAATACAATATCCGCGACATTGAACGCAGTGACTACAATTCCAACGGGTCACCGGAAGCGCCAATGGTTCTGGCCTTCACCGCATACCGCGCGATTGCGCCGGATTGTCCTTCGCTTGCAACGCTGAACCTTGCGGCAACGAGCTCGAATGACCCTCACCCGTCATTTGGCTGCTCTATGCGGGCAAATCTCGCGGCAATGGTTTCTGATCCGGCAGACCTTCTTGGTGCGCGCCGGTCTGATCCGGCCGATACGCTGCGCCGGATTGAGGTGCTGGATCTTTATCGTGCTGGCCAGAGCACGGCAACGGAGCGGTCTGATAGCGAAAGCGGCGCTGTCAGCACGGCTGTGGAATAGGGTTTAGGTGAGGATCGGTTGATGTCTAACAAAAGCAATCTTATCGACGATTTTGACTTTGACGATGATTTCGGTGCGGATGACAGCTTCGTGCCGGATAAGAGTTATAGCGGAAGCTCCGACTTCGGCGATGACTTCGGTGGCGACGATATGGGCTTCGAGCCTGCTTCTGCGTCTCCGGCGCCAGCGTCTGATGATGACGAATACCGCGCGACGGTTTCTGTCGACACAGGACCATCTACATTCACTGATGAGGGCCTGACGGGCCACATCACGGTTCCGCGCATCTCGATCCATGCCTTCTGCGAACGTGCAGGTACGGCTAAAACGATTGATGCAGCCTCCCGTGACCGCCGTCTCGCGAAAGTCCATCTCGAAGTCGAAGATGGTGGCCTTGCGCGCGCAATTCAGGTTTATCAGGAACAGTCGACGCCTGACCTGCTGATCGTTGAATCCAGCCTGCCAGCCCGCGAAATGCTGGCGCAGATTGATGCGCTCGCAGAGCTTTGCGATCCGAATATTCGCGTGCTTGTGATCGGTGCGATGAATGATGTTCAGCTTTACCGTCAGCTCGTTGCGCGCGGTGTGAGCGAGTATCTCGTCCCGCCATTTCAGCCGACACAGCTCATCCAGTCTATTTCCGCGCTTTATGTCGACCCGGAGCGTCCGTTTATGGGCCGCTCGGTTGCAGTTGTTGGTGCAAAAGGCGGCGTTGGCTCGTCTACGATTGCACACAACCTTGCATGGTCGATTTCAGAGAACATCCAGATCAACACGTCTCTTGTTGACCTCGATCTTTCCTGGGGCACGACAGCGCTCGATTTCAATCAGGAAGGCAATCAGACGATTGTAGACGCGCTCGGAGATCCGGAACGCGTTGATGATACGGTTCTCGACCGTCTTCTGACCAAAGCGACAGAGCGCCTGTCTTTGTTCACTGCGCCATCTTCTCTGAACTCGGACTTCGACTTCGACGAAGAAGCTTATGATGAAGTCATCGACCGCGTTCGCCGTAACGTGCCATTTGTTGTTCTGGATATGCCGCACATCTGGTCTGACTGGAGCCGTTCGACCATGACGAACGCAGATGACGTCGTCGTTGTCTGCCAGCCGGATCTTGCCTCTCTGCGAAACGGTAAGAACATTGTCGACTTCCTGAAAAACGCGCGCAGCAATGATACGCCGCCAAAGGTTGTTCTCAACATGGTTGGGGTGCCGAAGCGTCCGGAAATTCCGGTGAAGGATTTTGCCGCTGCGATCGGCGTCGAGCCGAGCCTCGTTCTGCCGTTCGAGCCGAACCTGTTCGGTCAGGCGTCCAATAATGGTCAGATGATCTCAGAGACGGACCCGACATCGAAATCGTCCGTTGGCATCGACCACCTGGCGGGTCTTCTCACGGGCCGTACGGTCGTGGAGCAGCAGGTCAGCCTGCTCAAAAAACTCATCAAGCTTGGAAAATAGGCGGACTGAATGTTCGGGAAACGCACTGACGGACCAACAAAGGCAACACCGGCTGCAGCGCCAGCGCCGCCACCTGAAAAGGTGAAGCCGGTTGCCAAGGCGCCTGAGCCGCCGCGTGCTAAGCAGCACGTTGAGCCAAAAGCAGCGCCAAAGCCTGAACCGAAGCAAAAGCCTAAAAAAGCCAAAGAGGCGGTCGCCAAGATTGATGACCGCTCTGATGAATATTACCGCGTCAAAACCATGGTGTTTAACGCGCTGATCGACACAATCGATCTGGCGCAACTCGCCCAGCTGGACGCAGACAGCGCACGTGAAGAAATTCGTGACATCGTCGTCGAGATCATCTCGATCAAGAATGTCGTCATGTCGATTGCCGAGCAGGAAAGCCTGCTTGAAGACATTTGTAACGACGTTCTGGGTTATGGTCCGCTTGAGCCTCTGCTCGCGCGTGATGACATTGCCGATATCATGGTGAACGGTGCTGGCACGACCTATATCGAGGTCGACGGCCGTATTGAACGCACCAATATCCGCTTCCGTGATAATGCCCAGCTGATGAATATCTGTCAGCGCATCGTGTCCCAGGTCGGCCGCCGCGTCGATGAAAGCTCCCCGATTTGTGACGCGCGTCTTCTGGACGGCTCACGTGTGAACGTTATCGCCCCGCCACTGGCGCTGGATGGCCCTACGCTCACCATTCGTAAGTTCAAAAAGGACAAGCTCAAGCTCGAGAACCTCGTCAATTTCGGGTCGATCTCTGAAGCGGGTGCTGAAATCCTTCGTATTATCGGTGCATGTCGCTGTAACGTGCTGATCTCCGGCGGTACGGGTTCTGGTAAGACAACGCTTCTGAACTCGCTGACCGCGTTCATCGAGCCGAGCGAGCGTGTTATTACCTGCGAAGACGCGGCCGAGCTTCAGCTGCAACAGCCGCACGTTGTGCGTCTTGAGACGCGTCCACCAAACCTTGAGGGTTCGGGCGCGGTCACGATGCGCGATCTGGTAAAGAACTGTCTGCGTATGCGTCCTGACCGTATCATCGTGGGCGAGGTGCGTGGCCCGGAGGCGTTTGACCTCCTGCAGGCCATGAACACAGGTCACGATGGCTCCATGGGTACGCTCCACGCGAACACGCCGCGTGAGGCACTTAGCCGTGTGGAATCGATGATTACGATGGGCGGCTTCTCTCTGCCAGCGAAAACCATTCGTGAAATGATTGTGGGCTCGATCGACGTTGTCGTTCAGGCGTCACGCTTGCGCGATGGTACGCGTAAAATCATCTCCATCACCGAAGTCATGGGCCTTGAGGGCGAAGTGATCGTCACACAGGACATCATGAAGTTCGAAGTTGATGGCGAAGATGCTAACGGCAAGATCAAAGGGGCTCACCGTGGTCTTGGGGTCGGTCGTCCACGCTTCTGGGATCGCGCGCGCTATTACAATATGGAACGCGAACTGGCAGACGCACTTGATGCGCTTGAGGGCAGCTGATCATGGATACACAAACCATCATCATCGCGGCGCTCGCCTTTTTCGCCATTGCAGGCATCGGCTTTGCGTTCTCCGGCGGACAGGATTCTGGCAAGGCCAGCAAGCGCGCCAAAGCCCTTGCGTCGACTGGCCGCGTCGACGGCAAAGCCAATGACCCGCTCGCCGCACGTCGTCGTCAGACGCAGGACATGCTCAAAAACCTGCGTGAAGGCGAGCAGAAGAAAAAGAAATCTCTCGTTCCGCAAGATATTGGGTCCCGCCTGAAACAAGCCGGTCTCGATATGAATGCGACGACATTTTATCTCGCCTCTCTGGGTGTCGGTGTCGGTCTTGGCGCGCTCGGCTTTATTCTCGCACCTGCCAGCGTCACGACGACATTCCTGGGTGAAGGCGCGCGTGTTCTGATCGCTGCGCTGTTCGGTTTTACCGGCTTTCTTGGTCTGCCGCGCTGGGTGCTCGGCTTCATGATCGCTGGCCGCCACAAAAAGATCACCAATCAGTTTGCGGACGCGCTTGATATTATCGTTCGTGGTGTGAAATCCGGTCTGCCGCTCAATGAGTGTCTGCGTATTATTGCCGTAGAGAGCCCTGAGCCGCTGCGGTCTGAATTCAAACAGATTACTGATGGCCTCTCAATGGGCCAGTCTATCCAGCAGGCGCTCGATAAGTTTTATCGCCGCGTCCCGCTGCAGGAAGTCAACTTCTTCAACATCGTTCTGGGTATTCAGGCGCAGACGGGTGGTAACCTGTCTGAAGCACTGAACAACCTTTCCGTGGTGATCCGTTCGCGCAAAATGCTGCGTGAGAAGATCAAGGCGCTTTCTTCCGAGGCGAAAGCTTCTGCGATGATCATTGGCTGTCTTCCGATTGCCGTAATGGTGCTCGTCTACATCACAACACCAGCTTACATGATGGAATTGTTCCTGAAGCCTATGGGCAACCTGATCCTTCTGATCGGCGTCGGCCTGATGGGGCTCGGCATTTACGTCATGAAGCGCATGATCAACTTCGACTTCTAGAAGGCCGGCGTTATGGAACTGACTGACATTGCAGAATTCGTCACAGACCCGGGCATGCTGGCCGCTGTGTTCGCAGCCGTTGCATGTTTTGCCACGATCCTGACGATTGCCCTGCCTGCCTTTCAGAGTGACAAGCTGGAAACACGTTTGCAGGCGGTTACAAACCGACGCGAACAGTTAAGACGTCAGAACCGTGCCCAACTCGAACAAAAAGGTCTGAAGCAGAACCAGGGTTCTGGCTTCATGAAGGATACAGTGGACAAGCTGGACCTTCAAAAGCTTCTCGAAGACCCGAATGTTAAGGACAAAATGGTTCAGGCGGGTCTGCGCGGCGGTGGACCGCTCGCAACCTTCTACTTCTTCCGATTTGCGCTTCCGTTTGCGTTTGCCGGTGCAGCGTTCTTCTATGTGTTTGTGCTGGGCATGATTCAGGCTGCGCCGCAAATGCGCATCGCGATCGTTGTCTTCGCGGCCGCTGCGGGCTTCTACGCGCCGAACCTTTACCTCTCCAACCTCGCCAAGAAGCGTCAGGCTTCCATTATGCGCGCCTTCCCCGATGCGCTCGATATGATGCTGATCTGCGTGGAAGCGGGTATGTCCATCGAGATGGCGTTTGAACGTGTCGGTGGCGAGATCGGTGCAGCATCGACCGAGCTTGCCGAAGAGCTGAAGCTGACTAACGCAGAGCTTTCCTATCTGGCAGATCGCCGTGAGGCTTATGACAATCTTGCCAAACGGACCAACCATCCGGGCGTGAAAGCCGTGTGTATGGCGCTCGCTCAGGCTGAACGATACGGTACACCGCTTGGGTCTTCTCTGCGTGTTATGGCGAAAGAAAACCGTGAACTTCGTATTGCTGAGGCGGAGAAGAAAGCCGCGGCGCTTCCAGCTAAGCTGACGGTTCCGATGATCGTCTTCTTCCTGCCGGTTCTTTTCCTCGTGATCCTCGGCCCGGCATACATCAAATTCACCGAGATGGAGCAGTAGGGCTCTACACCCTTACTGTTTTGGTAAAGACGCCGGTTAAAATTTGAACCGGCTCTATAAACGTTTGTGTGGAAATGTCCGTTAGGATGTGAAGCTGACAGGAACGGGATTTGTTAGAAGGACACTCCGTTGGAAACATTCACTTCCCACCTTCGTGCTGTGTACGGGATTTTCGCCGCTGGCGTGATGGCTATCTTTCTGCAGGCAGCCGCCTACAGTCATAGCCTGTGGCTAGGTGACCGTACCTTTATGATTGGCCTTGTCGCGCTGACCGTTTCGGCTGCGTTTTATGCCTGTTCAAGGTTTGATCGGGTCGCAATGGCGAGCCTGATTTCCATGGTCGCATCTTTTGCGGCGCTTGCGCCATTCACCAGCTTTAACTGGCTGATCCGTAACATGTATTACGATCTGCAAATCCCGTTTTCAGATCCGACAATTCGCGGACCGTTCGTGACTTACGTCATTCTGCCAATGGTTGTGCTTGCCATCACTATTCCGCCTGTAGGCCGTTTCTTCCGGAAAGACCGCAGGCTTCCTGAAAGCGTTATCTAAAGCCTACTCGTCTGTCGTGCCGCGTAGCGTAGAATAGTTGCGCTGGCGCGGTGTGAGCATGGCGCGGAAATAATCGATATTGGCGTCGACCAGTTCGTCCGGCAAATCTGCGGCGCCGACATCGCGGGCCTCGTCGAATTTACCCTGAATACTCAGAACAAGCGCCAGATTCTGGCGTTCGCGTGCACCGGCTTCCGGCTGGACGACCGCGCGGCGCAGATAGATTTCGGCTTCTTCCGGATTGCCTGTCAGCGCGAGTGATAGCCCGAGATTAGACAAAGCGGCAGCCGAATTCGGATCACGTTCCAGAACGCGGCGATAGGTATTCTGTGCTTCACGGTGACGGCCTGTCTGGTCATAGGCAACGCCCAGCGCGACGGGAATGGAGAGATCATCCGGCGCGGCAACCATAGCCCGGCGCAAAATGTTTACAGAGCCGTTTGCATCTCCGCTGGTCAGAAGCGATTTACCTAAGTGAGACAGAAGCTCTGCATTGTTCGGCGCCATAGCGAGCGCCTGCGAGGCAACTTCCTGCGCGCGCTGTTCACTGCCAATGGCACGAAGTGCGCCGACAAATTCAACAGCCGCTTCCATGTCGCCGGGGCTGCGTTCGAATTCCATGCCCCAGAATGTCGCTTGCGTGATCGGGTCCTGATTGCGGATGGCCTCACGCTCTTCGTCTGTCGCCGGCAGAAGGCTCTCATTGGCAACGGACTCGCGATAGGCGAGCTCTTCGTCGGTCGGGCCGTGCGCACAGGCGGCAAGTGCGCCAACACAGAGAAGAGAAAGGGCTGCACGTGAGGTCTTTACGGCAAACATAGCGGACTCCAGGGAATCTAATTCCGTAAAAATCGACGATTTGCGTCAAGGATTGGTTAAGACCTGTTGATTTCTGCCCTCTTTCCCTGCCCCACGGATTGGAAGAGGGCGCGGCGCCCCCTAGATTGAACGAGAATCAAGGGAGCCATTTATGCCGACAGCTTACTTCACCGCCTCACACGCCGCCCCGATCCCTGTCGATCTCGTGACGAGTGACATTCTGGAAGATTATCTGTCGGCGCAGTCTGAGTATGCGCGCGCGGTTCTGAACGCTGAGGGCTTTAAGGCTGCAGCGGGCAATCTGGTCCGTCTGCCGGATATGACGGGCAATCTCTCCCGCATCGCCTTCGGCATGGGCGATGGTAAAGCACCTCTGGGTGTGGCGGCGCTTTCTTCGGCTCTGAAAGGCGGCACTTACCGGTTCGATTTCATCGCTGATGGTCTTGAAAAATCCGTGCTTCATGTCGGTTGGGCAGATGGGGCGTATAAATTCGACCGCTACAAAGCCCGTTCGGCTGACGCGCCCGTTCTGGTCATTCCGGATGTCGGTGAGCTGGATGCAGCTGTAAAATTTGCAGATAGCATCGAGCTGCTTCGTAATCTGGTGAATACACCGGCGCAGGATCTGTCTCCGTCCATTCTTCAGGCCGAGATTGCGAGCCTCGCTGAAGAGTTTGGCGCCGAGCTTAAATCCGTAGTGGGTGACGAGCTTCTGGAGCAGAACTATCCGATGATCCATGCGGTTGGCCGCGCAGCAGAGTATGAGCCGCGCTTTATGGAGCTGACATGGGGTGATGCGTCCAAGCCGAAGCTGGCAATCGTTGGTAAGGGCATCACGTTTGATACCGGTGGTCTCGATCTGAAAACCGGTGGCTATATGCGCCTCATGAAGAAAGATATGGGCGGCTCCGCGCACGCGATTGCGCTTGCGCGTCTGGTTATGGCGCACGGCTTGCCAGTTAATCTGAAGCTCTGCATTCCAGCTGCTGAAAACGCGATTGGTGCCGGTGCCTTCCGTCCGGGCGACGTGCTGGATTCACGTAAAGGCCTGACGGTAGAGATCGACAATACAGACGCTGAAGGCCGCCTCGTTCTGGCCGATGCGCTCACCCGCGCGCAGGAAGAGGGCGAACCAGACCTGCTGATCGACTTTGCAACGCTGACAGGCGCTGCGCGTGTCGCTATGGGCCCGGAAGTTGCGCCATTCTATACCGATGATGATGTGCTGGCTGCGAGCATTGCTGATGCCTCGTCAGCGGTGGCAGACCCAGCATGGCGTATGCCGCTCTGGATGCCGTATGAGAGCATGCTCTCAAGCGATATTGCAGACTGCCAGAACTCTGCCAAAGGCCCGATGGGCGGCTCAATTACGGCTGGCCTGTTCCTGAAAAAATTCGTGGATGCGCCAAGCTGGGTGCATTGGGATGTCTGGGCATGGCGCCATGCCAAGTTCGGCAATCCTGAAGGCGCTGCTGCGCAAGGCCTTCGCGCCATGTTTGAGGTTCTGAAGACGCGCTATAGCTGATCTTTGGGTGGCTGCGGCCTTGAGTTCGTTCCGTGTTTGTCAGAGACGAACTGGAGCGATTAACTTACCAGCCGCCTCCGCCACCACCACCGCCGCCGCCGCCGGAAAACCCTCCGCCACCACCGCCAGAGCTGGAGGATGGCTGAACGGATGCCGTTGCGACACCTGAGCTGATCGAGCTTTCCATGGCGCGGTTCATGGAATGGAGCGAGTGGCCCATCATATGACCGGTATACCAGCCGGGATTATAATTCCGGGCCTCTTCCGGCAGTACGTCTTCAAAGTATTTCGTCCACGGCTTTTCGACATCAAGCGCGATCGCATAGGGCAATAGCTCTTCATATCGGGCCTTGGACATAGGCGGCAGACGGTCGCCATGCGGGTCGACCGAGTTCATCTGCGCCTTTTCAGCCTTCTCCATATAGAGCTTCAGACCGGCGATCTCAGAACGCGCTTTCTCGCCCTTTCTGGTCTGCGCGGGCATGAGATACATGAAGACCAGATTGACGATGATCAGGGCTGCAATCGCCACGGCATGCCAGACTGTCCAATTGATCGTGACCGCGAGCGCGATGCCAATCGCGATAAGGCTCGCCACCATGGAAAACAGCACATAGCCGGTGTTCCATTTGAATTACGGATTGCCGTAATCCTTGGACACTGTGGTTTTAAAATCTTTGTACGCGGTCGCAAAACCGGAGTCATATTTCTTACCAATGGTCTTGCTGCCAGAGGTGCCCATCAGCTTATTGAGAAGCCCGCGTTGGTAAGGTGCAATCTCCGGCAACGGGCCTTCAGAATCTGCATCCTTGCGCGTGAACGTAACTTCCTTCTTGTCGGAATCGATCTCCAGATAGCCTTTTACGCCAAGGTCCATCAGGCTCGCGGTGAAGGCTTTATTGCCCTTGAAGCTGCGGTGATAGACATAGTGCGCGGCGGCTGGAGAAATGCCTTTTGGCGGGTGATAATGCGGGAAGACCGGCAGGCGGGATGCATCC